>Ga0308166_1000048_pt1 | contig 293885 bp, 240 predicted proteins | sample PhyCR2_2_FD_202137 | JGI IMG/M metagenome (GOLD analysis project Ga0308166, IMG submission 202137) | Phyllosphere microbial communities from UC Gill Tract Community Farm, Albany, California, United States - DLSLCC.R2 | ecosystem: Host-associated > Plants > Phyllosphere > Unclassified | place...
GTACGGAACTCGGGTGTGTGTTGCTTACGTATTTTTTTGCTGGTTGTGGCCGGTTTTGTCATGTGAGTCACCTCTGGTTGAGAGTTTACTCACTTAGTCGCGTGTCCACTATTGGTGGGTAAGATCACAGGACCCTAATTTTCTTGTAAAATATAGCATTGGGGGCCGAATTGGTGCTATCGGTTACTCCCTGCCTCACTCCACTGCCAGTCAGACTTAGTGCCAGCGGCGGCAGTAATCAATGCGAGATCTGAGCTAAACTTGTACGTAATACATCGCTTGCCTGGATGTGATTTCGCAGGATCCAGCGCTGCTCGGGAGCAAGGTATGCCGCATTGCTGAACAGATGGATGCTTGTTGAATTATCCAGATCCCGCTGATGGATGCTTGTTGAATTATCCAGATCCCGCTAATGATGGAGCCGGACATAAAACGCGCCGGATTCAGTTTCCGGCTCAGGACTGGCGTCGTCACCCGCCTCAAGGTACGGGGCGATGTAGCTGTAATGCTCTCCGGCGGTGACCGCATCATTACACACGCTGACCGCCGCATCCATCAGCGTGGCGGAGGTCCGGTAGTTGACCCCCTCTGTGGAGACGGCATCAGTTACGTCACTCTGCCAAATCCGAACATCCCAGACCGACTATATCGCACCGTCAAACAGACCCGATTGTTCGCTGTACGGCAGGCCTGTTTTCCACCACTGTGTGATAATTTCACGCGGCGTGTAGGTATGCTCAAGCCTGAATTAAAAGTTACAATCCTTTGATTAAAGGTAATAAACCATTCACAGCTAGCTCTATCTCCACATTATTTGCACATGTAATATCAAATAGCTCATTACCATTAAACACTGATTTAGATACAACAATGCTTCCAGGATTACTTTCGATATCAAATATTTTATATGCAGATGGAACATCATCGTGCTTTATCTTTACAGGCAAATATAACATCCAACCAACTGGCAATCGATCTTCAAACACTTCTCTTTGATTAAGTCTATATTGCTCCGTATCGAGGAGTATATACTTAAAGCGCCACCCCTTATAATTAACCAAGGACCTAAATATACTAATAAAATCATCCATAGCATTGTGAACTGATAATGACTTAATCGTCACCGTCAGTAAATACCTTTCAAGTGAAATAAATGAAGTATTTTTATATAAAATAGTTATAATGCTATCATCTTCGTTTTCATCAGCCAGAACTATACTTATAGTTTTTTTATTTACAATCAAATATTCGACATAGACCAATGCATCTTCAGAAAAACCAAGCTCGTTCAAAGCTACGATTTTCTTTGAAGGATGTGCAATTAGCCAATTGTTTTTCTTCTCGACCCAGTCGGGCAAAATATCTATTAAATATCTCAATTCTTCAAACAGCTGAGTAGCAGTTGTAATATCTTGTCTATAAAGTAAAGAGTGAATTTTGTAATGCATAATGCCACCTTAATCAGGGAATATATTTTATATGTTATCTAATGGCATAGGTTTGCAGATAACGTTTATATTTAAACCTTCTGAAGCAAATTCAATCCTGGCATACTTAGCACTTATGGGCTGCATAAAATACCACTCTAATCTACCTGGAGGCATTCCTTTAATTGCACATGTACACTGCGATTTAGCTTGCTTTATAAAAAGACCTTCACCAAAATTCTTTAAAGTCATGAAAAATTTTACACCTCCATTACTATCAAAAAACTGGTCATAACTGGCCTTACTTTCTTTCAGTACGCATTCTTTCTGCACGAATCCATCAAATGCTACCCGTTCATCATGACAGGGCCAATAAAAATAACTTTCAATCAGGTTAGACGGCCGGGCAAGTTGATGAAAAAAACCTTTTTTACGCTGCCATACTTGCCGGTTCCCCTTTGCTAACTCAGGTAGTCCTAGCTCGTACAGGTGCAACGTTTCATTTGCCCAGATAATCGCTTTGGGATCATATCCTTTAGTTATCTCCTCCGGCCAGCTCTTTAAAAGCCATCGCATATTGCTGAGTAAAAATTGCCCAGGTATCCCTTTTTCTCTGCCAAAGGCTATAGCTGCTTAACCGCAGTAAAAGCCAGAAAAGTTTGCGCCGTACAAGCTCATTGCTCATCGGATATTTTGTTTTCTCAAGAGTAATCAATGTTCACTTACTGTCGTTGTCCGGTTCTCAATCCTGGCTACATTGACTATTGCTCTGTCCTTTATCTTGTTACGCAGTTCATCGTCATGCAGTTTTCGGGTGGAGGTGGCATAAGATGGTTTAATCCCCTCCGGGTTACTGTAACCATGTACACCTTCAACGTCTTTCCAGCCCGTAGGATAAAACTCTTCTTTTACGCCATTAATATCAATACTGGCAGGCTGCCCCGTAGCCTTTACCTGTTCACCAACTCGATACAGCTCTTTTTTCAGCTGTTCGTCCAGTTGATAATTACCTGTTCACAGCCGCCCTGAAGATATTGAGCCGGCCTCTTATATCCGAACTGTTCTGCAATCTTGCCATGCCAGGCATTTGAGCCAGGCATTCGCGTTGCCAGGTCTTTCGACGGATGAAAAAAATTCAATCCGATAAGCTTTTCTTCATTACATACCATTACCACAATGTTTAAAATTCATTTTGACATTTACAGACCTTTAATTAAAGGTAACAAACCTTTAGACGCAAGTTCTATTTCTACATTATTTGCAACAATAATATCAGAAGGCTCTTTACCATCAAAAAATTGCTTAGATACAACTATTGACCCTAGCCCTCCTTCAATGTTTACAACGGAATGTGCTGATGGGACGTCCATGCGTTCTATTTTTGTTGGCAAATAAAGCATCCAGCCTACTGACAACCTGTCATGAAATGCACATCGCTGTTTCCTTTTATATTGCTCAGTATCGACAATAATATATTTGAAACCCCAAGCCTTTAATTTAATAACTCGTTTTACAAACTCAACAAACACATCTAAATCACTCCCCCTTTCCAATGACTTTATAGTTAACGACAACAAATACCGTTGATTTGAAACCACAGGAGTATTTCGAAAGGATATAGTTAAAGCGCTATCATCTTCTTTTTCATCAGCCAACACAATATTAAAAATATCGTCTTTTACTATTTCACTTCTAACATGATCATATCCCTTTTGTGTTGCCATACAGTTATCTATGGCAACCATCTTTTCATTATGATTAGCAATAAACCATTTCGATTTCTTTTCAACCCAGTCAGGGAGTGCATTTATAAAAAAACACAACTCTTTTAATATATTTTCTTCCGTTAAAATTTCACTTCTGTAGACTAATGACTGCAGCTTATAAAACATATGTATATCCACTCAGATAATAAGTTTTCCGTTGTGGTGCGTAACTGTATTCTTTTATAGATCACATCGAATTATAATCTATTTTCAGCAGGCCACCCCCTGGACATAGCGAGAAAAATCCCATAGCAAAATAATACCACATTTTGTCGAGAACAGTTTTTAATATCTTCACAACTCCATTTTAGACGAATAAAGATAGTCAGTTAAATTTCATTTTTAACTAATAAATACATTTTCTTCATCATCCCGGTACAGTAGGCTCCATATTGCGGGGAGCATAATTTCAGGTGCAAAGCTATCACTCTGATATTTCTTAGCCTTCGGCATCACTGAACCCGCCTGAATATTAATAAACTGCTGATGCCCGCCGGCAAGTGTGGACCACTGCCCCGAGTGTGGGCAGTAGTCGCCTGTATTGCAGGTAATACGTTTACCTTTATTATCACCCAAGAAATAGTCAGATTCATCCGGGATAATACCGTCCCGATAGCGTGTATCTTCCCAGACCAGACGCCAGTGAACATCACGGTAGCGAATGGGATCATCGGTTACAACCATTTCTTTATCACTTTCAATCAACACATCGTAATAAACCTGCCGCGGTGCATTCATCCCACGGATAAAATAGTTATATGCCCCGAGATTTTTAAGTCCGCTAATACCGTCTTTAATCACCAGCAGCTTATGGTTGTACTGTACTTTCACTGGTTCCCAGACACCATCGCAGGGTACCACGTCATCTGTTTTTATGATGATATCAATACGTTCGGGGACTGGCGGGATATTTTCAGGAAAGACAGGATATGCTAACTCAGTTAAATTGTAATAATAATTTTTAGGTGCAAGTAAATATGCTGCATCAAAGAAATTACACACATTATCGTGTGGCGGATAAAGCAAGTTATCTCCCCAAAAATTTGCGGCAACTCGCCACTTGTTAACTCTCTCTATTTCAGGGGGATAAGGTTCCCGCTGCCCCCCCCTTTCATCATGGCAGGGCCAATAAAAATAGCTTTCAATCAGGTTAGACGGCCGGGCAAGTTGATGAAAAAAACCTTTTTGACGCTGCCATACTTGCCGGTTCCCCTTTGCTAACTCAGGTAGTCCTAGCTCGTACAGGCGCAACGTTTCATATACCCAGACAATCGCGTTGGGATCAAATCCTTTGGTTATCTCCTCCGGCCAGGTCTTTAAGGCCATCTCATATTGCTGAGTAAAAATTGCCCAGGCATCCCGTTTTCTTTGCCATACGCTATAGCTGCTCAGCCGCTTTAACAGCCAGAAAAGTTTGCGTCGGACAAGCTCATCGCTCATAGGATATCTAGTTTTCTCAAGAGTAATCACCGTTCACTTCCTGTGTTGGTCTGATGCTGAGGGCTGGCAGCGTTGACTTTCGCTTTGTCCTTTATTCACAAAGATAAATCCTTGACCTGCCTAATTTCGAACTAATGAAAAAGGATGGAGCTTAGTCTGATATATCATTACTTTTATTGATGAAAACATCTCCTTCATCGTCCCGGTTCAGCAGGCACCATGTTGCGGGGAGCATAATTTCAGGTGCAAAGGTGTCACTCTGATATTTCTTAGCCTCCGGCATCACTAAACCCGCCTGAATATCAATAAACTGCTGATGCCCGCCGGCAAGTGTGGACCATTGTCCCGAGTGTGGACAGTAGTCGCCTGTATTGCAGGTAATACGTTTACCCTTGTTATCATCCAGGAAATAGTCAGATTCATCCGGGATAATACCGTCACGATAGCGGGTATCTTCCCAGACCAGACGCCAGTGAACATCACGGTAGCGAATGGGATCATCGGTTACAACCATTTCTTTATCACTTTCAATCAACACATCGTAATAAACCTGCCGCGGTGCATTCATCCCACGGATAAAATAGTTATATGCCCCGAGATTTTTAAGTCCGCTAATACCGTCTTTAATCACCAGCAGCTTATGGTTGTACTGTATTTTCACCGGTTCCCAGACACCATCGCAGGGTACTACGTCATCTGTTTTTATGATGATATCGATACGTTCGGGGACTGGCGGAATATTTTCAGGAAAGACAGGATATGCTAACTCAGTTAAATTATAATAGTAATTTTTAGGTTCAAGTAAATATGCTGCATCAAAGAGATTACACACATTATTATGTGGGGGATAAAGCAAATTATCCCCCCAGAACTCTGCTGCAACTCGCCATTTATTGATTCTTTCTATTTCTGGTGGATAAAGTTCCCGCTGCCCCCCCCGTTCATCATGGCAGGGCCAATAAAAGTAAGCCTTCAGTAAAGTAACAGGGCGATAAAGCTGGTCAAATTCACCGGTTTTAATTTTCCATACCTGCCGATTACCTGTAGCCAGTTCCGGCAATCCCTCATCATAGAGGCGTAGAGCATCGTAAGCCCAGATGATCCCCTCAGGATCAAATCCTTGAGTTAACTCCTCCGGCCAACTCTTTAAGGCCATCTCATATTGCTGAGTAAAAATTGCCCAGGCATTCCTTTTTCTCTGCCACAGGCTATAGCTGCTCAGCCGCTTTAACAGCCAGAAAAGCTTGCGTCGGACAAGCTCATCGCTCATCGGATATTTTGTTTTCTCAAGAGTAATCACCTTTCACTTCCTGTGTTGGTCTAATGCTCAGGGCTGGCAGCGTTGAGTATCGCTTTGTCCTTTATTCAAAAAGACAAATCCCTGATTAGCCTAATTTCGAACTAATGAAAAAGGATGAGGCTTAATCTGTTACATCATTATTTTTTTTGATGAAAACATCTCCTTCATCGTCCCGGTGCAGCAGGCTCCATGTTGCGGGAAGCATAATTTCAGGTGCAAAGCTGTCACTCTGATATTTCTTAGCCTCCGGCATCACTGAACCCGCCTGAATATTAATAAACTGCTGATGCCCGCCTGCAAGTGTGGACCATTGCCCCGAGTGTGGACAGCAGTCGCCTGTATCGCAGGTAATACGTTTACCCTTGTTATCATCCAGGAAGTAGTCAGATTCATCCGGGATAATACCGTCCCGATAGCGTGTATCTTCCCAGACCAGACGCCAGTGAACATCCCGGTAGCGTATGGGATCATCGGTTACAACCACTTCTTTATCACTTTCAATCAACACATCGTAATAAACCTGCCGCGGTGCATTCATCCCACGAATAAAATAGTTATATGCCCCGAGATTTTTAAGTCCGCTAATACCGTCCTTAATCACCAGCAGCTTATGTCTGTACTGAATTTTTACCGGTTCCCATATACCATCGCAGGGTACCGCGTCATCTGTTTTAATAATGATATCGCTACACTTTGGAATTGGTGGGATTTCTTTAGGGAATACCGGATATGTGAAGCGGGTCAGGTTATAATTATAATTTTTTGGATCAAGTAAATATGCAGCATCAAAGAAATTACATACATTGTCATGCGGGGGGTAAAGTAAATTATCTCCCCAAAACTCTGCAGCAATTTTTAGCCTATTCAACTTTTCTACCTCTAAAGGATAGTCTTCCACTTGAGTCCAGCGTTCATGACATAGGGGATAAAAAAATTTCTTCACTAAATCAACTGGTTGATTAAGCTGATGAAATTTTCCCGTTTTAATTTGCCACACTTGCCTGTTGCCTGTTGCGAGTTCAGGCAGCCCCTCCTCGTAAAGGCGCAGAGCATTATATGCCCAGATAATGGTTTTTGGATGAAAACCATCTGATTTGTCCTCCGGCCAGGTTTTTAATGCCTGTTCATACTGCTGAGTAAAGTAGGCCCAGGCGTCCCTCTTGCGCTGCCAAAGGCTATAACTGCTTAGTCGCTGTAATAACCAGAAAAGTTTGCGCCGTACAAGCTCATCGCTCATCGGATATTTTGTTTTCTTAAGAGTAATCACTGTTCACCTCCTGTCGTTGTCTGATGCTCAATCCTGGCTGCATGCCTGCTGCTCTTTACTTTGCCTGATTGCACAGATAATTGTAATTATGCATCCATTTTGTCGAAACAAAAGACGCCTTTTACCTTGAGTGATTCATCTATGATTACTCTTATCTTCATTTATACGAATAGGAATAATTTATTTCATAGTAACTAAAAATTAATTTAGTCATAAATCGAACCACTTTGGTAGAAATCCATTTCCAGCCAGTTCAATTTCAACATTGTTTGCACATGTAATGTCGGCATCACTATTACCATCAAATTTATCTTTAGTTATTATTAAAGTTGACTTTGTTTCAGGATAATTAATCACATCAGCGGCGGAGGGAACTTCCTCGCTGCTAATCTCTTTAGGTAACAATAGCATCCAGCCTGCAGCAAGACGGTCTTCAAACACCGACCTTTGCTTCATTCTATATTGTTCTGTTTCCAGGGAAATAAAACTGTAGCTCCATTGGGTTAGCATTGACATATCTTCTATTATTTTCTGAAATGCATGCCTGTCGTTAAAGTCTTGAGGAGAGCGGATAGCTATAGTTAAAGAGTATCTGTCAACAGAAACTGCGGGTGTATTATGAAACCAGATTATCACTGGACTATCATCTTTTTCTTCCCCTGCCAGCACAATGCTCACTGATTTTCTTTTCAAAATAGTATCACGTAAATACTCTAATGCTTCAGTTGAAATTTCAAGATGAGAAAACGCCATTATATCTTTTGCTGGATTAGCAATAAGCCATTCATTTGGCTTTCTATCCCACTCAGGGAAAATGCGAATTAAATTTTTCAATTCATCGAGCAATCTCTCAGCTGTGGTGAGATTTCCCCTATACAAAATACTGTTAATAATATATAGCATAGAATTTAAAAGACCTATAAAGTAGAAGCCAGTCAAGCACCTAATAATCAAGAAAACGTCAAGTATATAGTTATGTTATAATACACCCCAGAGGAAAATATTACCACCACACTAATTTAAGATAATAAACCTTGGGCTACCAGTTCCACTTCAACATTATAAACACTAAACACATCAGTGAACTGTTTCCATTTAAAATTCTTTTGAATTAATAATGTCATCTATATTTTTTCACAGTTTACAAATGATAGATAGAGGGTCTTTTTTACACGTTATACCGCCTGGTAAATATAGCATCCACCTAACAGCAAAACGATTTTAAAAAATCTAATTCATTAATAACTTTCCCTCGCTTCAAATTTTATATATTTAAAACCCAACCTAAGATATAACATTCACCATGTTAATTAATACAAAAAAAGCCAAAATAACTTTTCCAATAAGCAGGTTTTGTAATTAAGACAATAAATATCTCTTGCCGGGAATGACCGGGGGCTTTATATAATATAGAAATAATCCTTTTACCTTCTTTTTCTTCAGTAATGGCCAGTTAGATTAGCCTAACTTTATCAATCAAATATCAAGAATTATTTAGGTTATCATCAGGATAGCCATCAGCGTTAAACTCTAATACTCTCTTTGTGCGATGAGCAATTATCCAGTGCTTTTTTTCTTGCCACCCAAGTAGTGGCCCCTATTACGCATCACACATTCATTAACATTTAAAGCGTTTAAATAATCACTGCAGAATAATAATTATTGAATATTACATTGCGTTTTACACCTCATGCAAAATAAACACCCATAAAATAACCCAAATACATTTAATCAACTTCCACATAAAATTCACGCGCGAATTTTTTACTCCATCCCCTAAAGAGGGTTTGTGACCAAATTAGATCTTCTATCTAATATCTTTCATATAATTTAAATATCATATAGTAGAGGAAGCTCGCCTATAGCTGACAGTTCAATTTCGACATTGTTTGCTACATTAATATCATTGATAGAATCACCATCAAATTTATCACTAGAAATAATTAATGACCCAAGGCCATCAAATATTTCAACAGCTGATGCTGAGGGTATTTCATTTTTTTCTATGATTTTTGGAAGGTAAAGCATCCAACCTACAGACAATCGATCATTAAAAACACATCTTTTGTTTTGTTTATACTGTTCTGTATCCAAAAGAATAAATTTGAAATCCCAAGTCGAAATGCTTAGCATGCTATGTATGAAAAATGAAAAAACCTCTTTATCATTGAGCTCATCGAGAGAGGAAATAGTTAAGGTTAAATAGTATCTGTTATCAGAAACTGCAGGAGTATTAGCTAACCATATAGTCAATACACTATTATCTTTCTTTTCATCGGCTAAAACTATGTTTATTAATTTCTTTGATGACATCAAAGATTCTGTATATTCTATGGCTTTATTTGTAACCCTCGCATCAGAAATTGCTACCATTTCTTCTAGTGGATGGGCCATATACCATATTCTTGGCTTGACTTTCCAGCTGGGGATTAAATTCACAAGATCATTTAACTCACTCAGTATTTCTCGTGCTGTTGCTTTCTTTTCTCTGTAGAAAACAATTTGTATTTTATACAACATTCCTATCCTCATCCACAGCTTGGAAATTTATCACTAAAGAAATCAATTCTGCAAGCCATCTCTTAGTTAAAACAAAATCGCTTTTAAATTAAACCACCCCCACTGCTTCCAAAAATATAGCCATGATAGTACTAACTTATTCAATTAATAAAAATAAAAACATTTTATTTTAACCACTAAAAACATCTCCTTCATCATCCCGGTGCAGCAGGCTCCATGTTGCGGGAAGCATAATTTCAGGTGCAAAGCTGTCACTCTGATATTTCTTAGCCTTCGGCATCACTGAACCCGCCTGAATATTAATAAACTGCTGATGCCCGCCGGCAAGTGTGGACCACTGTCCCGAGTGTGGACAGCAGTCGCCTGTATTGCAGGTAATACGTTTACCCTTTTTATCATCCAGGAAATAGTCAGATTCATCAGGGATAATACCGTCACGATAGCGTGTATCTTCCCAGACCAGACGCCAGTGAACATCCCGGTAGCGTATGGAATCGTCGGTTACAACCATTTCTTTATCACTTTCAATCAAAATATCGTAATAAGCCTGCCGCGGCGCATTGCCCCCTCGGATAAAGTAGTTATAAGCTCCGAGATTTTTAAATCCGCTAATACCGTCTTTAATCACCAACAACTTATGATTGTATTGAACTTTCACCGGTTCCCAGATACCATCAAAGGGTACCGCTTCATCAGTTTTTATAATTATATCGCTACGTTCAGGTACAGGAGGGAGCTTTTTGGGAAATACAGGATAAGACAACTTGTGTAGATTATATCTATATTTACTTGGATCAAGTAAAAAAGCCGCATCAAAAAAACTGCATACGCCATTTTGTGCAGGAAAAACCAAGTAATCACCATGAAAAAATGACGCTACTTTAAGATTATTTAGTTTTTCTACTTCCGCTGGATATGGTTCTCGCTGCCCCCCTCTTTCATGGCAAGGTAAATAAAAAAAGCTTTCTATTAAATCAACTGAATGAACGAGTTCCTCGAATACACCCGTTGGATAACTCCACACCTGCCGGTTGCCCATGGCCAGCTCCGGCAGTCCCTCTTCGTAGAGACGCAAAGCATCATATGCCCAAATAATATTTTTTGGATGAAAACCATCTGATTTGTCCTCCGGCCAGGTTTTTAATGCCTGTTCATACTGCTGAGTAAAGTAGGCCCAGGCGTCCCTCTTGCGCTGCCAAAGGCTATAACTGCTTAGTCGCTTTAACAGCCAGAAAAGTTTGCGCCGTACAAGCTCATCGCTCATCGGATATTTTGTTTTCTCAAGAGTAATCACTCTTCACCTCCTGTCGTTGTCTGATGCTCAATCCTGGCTGCATTGACTATTGCTCTATCCTTTATCTTGCTACGTAATTCATCGTCATGCAGTTGTCGGGTGGTGGTGGCATAAGGTGGCTTAATCCCCTCCGGGTTACTGTAACCATGTACACCTTCAACGTCTTTCCAGTCCGTAGGATAAAAGTCAGCTTTTACGCCATTAATATCAACGCTGGCAGGCAGCCCCGTAGCCTTTACCTGTTCACCAACTCGGTTCAGCTCTTTTTTTAGCTGTTCGTCCAGATTAATAATTACCTGTTCGCCGCCGCCCTTCAGATACTGTTCAGGAACCTCATTACCGAACTGTTCTGCAATCTTGCCATGCCAGGCATTTGAGCCTGGCATTCGCGTTGCCAGGTCTCCCGGCAGATGCAGCACCACCAGAAAACCGTTGCCGTTCCATTCATCCAGCACCGCTGAGAGCTGGCGCCACTCTTCTGCACTGCCCGGTATTTTCTGGTATCCCCAGAATCCCCCAGCCGCCCATGACCCTTTTGGCGCTAGCTTTGACGGGTTTCCAAAAGCGCGGAAAATCGTACTTCCCGCCATATCCCGTGCGCTTTTTGCGGTAATTTCACTGCTAAATGAAGCAACATCAGTAAACACTGTTTCCTTCCCGAAAGCCGGGCTCTTACCTTCCCATTTCAGAATATCCGGATATCCTTTCTTCGAATATTTAAGCCGCAGTCTGTCTTCATGAACGATCTCAGCATGAATACTCGGAAACCGCGTTCCCTGCTTCGGCGCTTCTCTTAAAGGACGTTCAATTAGATACGCCTCTGCTTCTCGCCGCACATCTGCACGCCCGACACCGGTTGCCACAGTATGGATTTCACCCTTATACACCAGCGCCTGAAGCACCCGCAGTTTTGCATCCAGTTCTTTCAGCGCCTGCGGGATCATCTTTGATGCAAGCGGTAACAGAGCTGCAAAACCATCCCGTACTTTGAGTAAATCTGCCTGCCATTTCTCCGGCAATATCCGCCCTATCCGTGCTGCCAAAATCTGATTTATCGCAGAAATCATCGTGCTGCAAAAATCGCTCATTTTTTCAATTAGCTGAGCCTGGTATTCAACTACATTCAGTTTATTGAGCCACTTAACCGCATCGCCTTCGCCGAATCGGTTAAGAAACCTAATCACCTCAGCCAGCGTTTCCACATTTTCTGCTGCTTTAGTTGTTACACGCAGTGCCAGGCGTCCAACCCCTTTTATCACACCACCAATTACCGGTATCAATGCAAACAGCAGAATCACCAGAAACACCCATTCAGTCGCGCTTTCTCGTTTCCTCGGCTCTTTCGCCAATCCTATGGAAACCGCTATCAGATCGCGCACAGCGGTAACATCCCCTACCAGCGGGATCATGCCTATCACCGCATCAACAATAATCTGACTGATGGTCTGTTTTTCATTAAACGCGCCCTGTAGGGTTCCCCATATCCATTGTCCAGTTTCAAGGCTGGTTTCTTTGAACCACGCAAAATATGATCCGCTCACTCCACACCTCCGCTGTGTTTCGCTATTAGAGCTTCAATATATGATTCACCTGGTGAACCGATGTACTGCTGATTACCAGCGCGGTCTTTCCGCTGGTAACCACGAACGTCGGGACCAAACTCCACCTCTATGCATCCTGCCGGAACATCGTCAAGATGCAGGTAACCCGCACCGTCCAGATTCCCTGTGCGTACTGAACCATCTGCCAACGTTGCGGTAAAAGGAGCGCCGACAACAGGTGCATCGTCATGGTACAGATACTGAACCAGTGCATCAGTCCGATTTTTTATCGGGTCGGCAAGCCATGGTATAACGGGTTCAATTGACGTAGCCGGCGTCAATTGTGTCCGCTTTGCCTTCCGCGTATACGTTGTTTCCGTACCGTACTCAATCTTGCCACCTTCGATTACCAGGTAGCTGCCGCCGCCTATCAGCGTCACCTTCTTCTTGCCCGCAAACAGCATGTCGGCTGCCGATATCAGACTCAGCTTTTCTTCTGCGCTCAGGTGCATGGCTCCGTTCTGCGCCTGGATCTGCACCGGGCCTTCGCCTGCGTTCAGCGTCAGTGCTCCGCTTCTGGCGAACAGGCCCACACTCTCTCCGGCCAGTATCGCGGTGTTGCCTATCGATCCGCTGCTGATATCTCCGCCCGCATTGACGGCGATATTTTTCTCGGCCGCCAGCTGCATATGTTCGCCGCTGCTGAACGCCGCGCCCTGCGGGCCGTGGAAGTGGATCATTTCATTCAGGGGTTTCAATCGCTGTTCAAACTGCGCTTTCTGGCTGGCGATATCCGCTTCCAGCGCCTGCGCCTTCTTCGCGGCATCGGCAAGCTGCGCAAGCTGCTGCAGGCAGACGTCGATTTCATTGAGCGCGGTGGCCATATCCAGCACCTCTCCGGCCGCTTTTTGCTGACCGTCGGCGGTGATGAACAGTCCTTTCGCCACGCGGATAACGCCGTATTCATCCGTTCTCAGCTCAAAGCCCGTGCCCCGCTGTTTATCCTGCCCGTCCGTGATGTGGCCCTGATTCAGCTGCGTGCCACCAAAGTGCGTCGACAGCGCAATATGCTCACGCCCGCGCCGGTCCTCCATCCGCAGTTCGTTGCCTGCGCCGGTGCGCAGAATGTTCTGACTGCGGTTATCGCGGGTGACAATATCCTGATGCGCCGAGTCGTGGAATGCGTGGGCGATATACGGACGGTCGATATCTCCGTCGTCATACGCTATGCCCACTTCCGTACCGTCGCTGAGCGGCGTGTGCCAGCCGTACGTGTCGCCGGCGTATGGCTTCGCCTGGCGTATCCACAGGTAGCTGTAGCCCGGCTCCGCGTCTTCCCGGCTGAAGTCCAGCTTCACCCGGTAACGGCCCCGGCTGTCCAGATGCGCGTAAATATCCTCTTTCTCCCGGCTTTCAATTCGCGCCGGCAGCGTGCCGGATATTTTCGGCCGCGGACGCTCTTCCGGGCGGAAGCAGAACCGCTCGCTGTACGGCATCCCCCACACTGACACATACAGCCGCGTATCGCGGGCGGCACGGTAAGTGATATGCGTGATAAGCATGCCCTCTTTCAGGTCGGTAAGGCGGCTGCCGTCTGCCTCCAGCACTGTTCCCGGCATCAGCCCGGCGGCATTGCTGAACAGGTGCAGTCTGACCGACTGATTCAGCTCCCGCTCATGGTGGATACGCGCATAAAACGCCCCGCTTTCGGTTTCCGGCTCTGATGTGCCGTCGTCTCCCGCCTCCGTGAACGGGGCGGCATAGCGATAGTGTTCGCCCGTAGTGGGGGCCTCGCTTCTGACAGTAACAGCTGAATCCATCGGCGTATTCGCCGTACGGTAGTTGTAATCGCGGGTGCGCACCCGTCCGGTCACCGTGTTGTGCCAGCTCCGCAGCCCCCATACCGACTCTGCCGCGCCGTCATAGAGCGCCGACGGCTCCTGATAAGGCAGATGATCACCAAACCGGTAAAACTGCTGACCGTCGGCAAAGGTCAGCGTGTCCAGCCCGGTGACATCATTCACCCCGGTGTGAAACCAGATGCCCACTTCAGAAAGAATACGCTGAAGAAACTGCAGATCCGTCTCTCGCCACTGGGTGATAAGTTCACGCTGCGGGTAGCTGCGCGCCAGCCGAAATTCAAAGTCGGCACCTTCCAGCCCGTGCGCACGCAGCACCTGCTCCACCAGCTCCGGTACAGAGACGTTCTGGTACACCGCACAGCGGCGGGTATGCCCGAGCAGCGCCAGGCGGGATGAGATTGTCACGCTGTAGTGCGTCTGGTCGGCGCTGGTATCCAGCCATTCAAATGCCGTAATCACTCCGTGAACCACCCGCCCGCTGACCATACTGAGCGTGGCATACTTCAGCAGGACCTCTTCGGCCACCACGTCGTTCTGCGGCGTGGTGAACTCAATACGCCATTCAGACGGCGCACTCAGCGCTTCGCGCCCGTGCAGGTTCAGCACATCCGGCTTTACCCGACTGTCGTTAATTTCAAGCCGGTAGCGCGTCTGTCCGTCGAACAGCGCCAGCCAGTTATCCGTTGCCATTATTGTCACTCCTTAACAGGGCCAAGGATGAGATAACCATCCCCCAGTTCAACGGTACGCGGTTTATCCGGATCGAGATCGTCGCGGGTCAGCACCAGTCGCCAGGCATTATTTTTCATATCCGGCCGGTTAAATAACCCAACAATTGCCACGTACTTCGCCTCTTCATCCATCGGCATATTGAGCGTTACACTGCCGTTAGGCATTACCAGCAGGGATTTGCTTATCAGCACATCCTCTTTCAGGGTGTTGTCGGCATCCCGAAGCAGCTTCTGATAGTCAGCTGCATCGACCTTCTGACGGTCTTTTAGCTGATAGATGCGCACCATGGTCGCCAGCGGGATCTGCGCTTCGTCGGCGTTGACCGCCGCGCGCGGTTCAAAATCGAGGTGCAACACCTTTATTTTTTTGTAGAAAATGGCTTTGGTTACATTTACGGTGCCATCGGTGACGGTCTGCGTCAGGCCACAGCCGACCAGTAAACTGCAAAATGCGAACAGGGCCACCTGCCGCAGGGTAATGGATGTCATTCAAAGTTCCCTTTCAGAATCAACAGCAGATCTAATCGAAGCGGTAATCGCCATTCAGCGCAGGACGAAGCGGTCTGCAGCCCAGTCCTTCATAGCGGCCAAGACTGACGGTCAAATGGGTGCGTTTGCCGGTTTTTCCATTTTTCAGGCCGAGCACACCGGTACGACCAAGCTGAATGCGACGTTTATTCCCCAAACGGGGTTCGGGCAGTGCGCTTACGGGAACGGTCAATCGCAATCGCACGTCCGAGCGATAGCCCATGTAGACGCGCAGCAGCACCAGCAGGTCGGTGTGCAGATGTCCGCCTGGCAACCAGCCACCGGCCTCAGCAGGGTTATTGGTGGACAGCATCAGAAGAATACGGCTACAGGCTTCCCTTCCGGTTTTGCCAAGGGTGGCGCGTTGCGACAGCGCGACTCGATTTTCTTTGCCGAGACCACTACGCTGTGCCACCGGGACTTTTACCGGGTCCGGGCTGATCACGGTCGCGATAGTGTCCGGAGCCAGCAGATTAACCAACTGGCGGATCCCTTCTGCATTGCGGGTCGGCAGGCGCATGGTGCCCAGCAGAGCAAGAAACCGGGAAATCGGGGTAGCCACGGTATCTGCAGTGCCGGGAATACCCAGGCCCACAAGCCCCAGCAAACACTGCGAGGTGTCATCCCTGCCGCCGGCTTCAAACGTCGCCGGATAAGCGTATTTACGCCAGATACGGTAGTACTGGGTAATAATGCGGTGACTAAAGATATCCAGAAACGACGTGGTCACTTCATACCCTTCCCGGCGCTGGGCAATGTCGTCCAGATACGCGGTCGGCAGCGGCGAGTCCACGCCGTACATTCCGAGGAAGGTGGTGCGTACCGTCGGCGGGTGCGCAGGATGCTCTTCATCGGTTTCTACCGTGCGCAGTTCGCTTACCGGGAAACCCATCCCCGGCCACGGACGAAAGCGCACCGGATCAGCGGTCGGCCTGTCAGCGGTGCCGAGCAGCGGTCCGTCGGGATTTTGTTGTTCAAGGAGCTGACAAAACCGGTAAAAGTTGACCCGCCAGATATCCTCACCAAGCAGCTCTGTCAGCCCGGTACGTGCTGGCTGTGATTCTCTTTCCATCGCAGTCGTTTCCCTGTCGGTTGCAGTACCAGCGTCAGCTGATTGAAAAGGTGAACATCGGCATACAGCGCAAAGAAACGGTGCAGCATTTCACCAAACAGATTTACATCGCCCTCACCGGCAAAATTGTCAGCGTTCAGCGTGACCTCAATATCCACGCCGCGCAGCATGTAGCCGCGATCAAAACGACGGATAAGCGTATGCTTTACCGCCACAATCGCCTCCAGACGACGGCGGTTCATCTCATCGTCACTCCAGTCGTACAGCGCCAGCGTACCGCGCAGAACTTCCGGGTTATCCATCATGCTTAAGAAACTGGAGCCCAGGTGACTCATGACGCGCCAGTGAAAACGGTCGTTTGCCGGCGGATAAAGCGGCAGGCTGGGCGCGGTGAGGTTCAGCACCTTCACCGGCACCTTTCCGGCCTTCACTACCCGATCAAGCAGCGTACTTTCCAGCGACTTACGGGGTAACTGCCCGTTGGTTGCGGTGATACGCATTGAGAGGGATTCAGGCTTATCCGCCAGCTGTTCAATCTCGAACGAACGGCCACCGAGAATAAGCCAGGTGTCATAAAGACCGGATGGCCCCCGCTTCACACGGGTGTGGAAGTAGCGCTCCGGCGCATCGTGGCGCATCATTCCGCCGCGGTGACGAAAGCTGGTAAAGGGTACATAGGGGTGCTTACCGTTCTTCACCGCGCCATGAATGTTATCGACGCTGTAGATTTCGGTATGACCGTCCTGCACGCGCAGCGGGCGCAGCAGGTATTCGTTCTGTAGCGGGTCGATAGTCATCGGGTCCGCTTCCAGGGTGAAAAGGTTAATCACCGGCGCACAGTGCAAACGGAAGTTTTCCGTTTCGAACGGCATATCGGACGGCCAGCCGCCGTCAAGCACAATATCCGTTTCAAACCAGGTGGAATCCTGATTCAGACCGGTCAGCTCCAGCCCGTGCAGCTCTACAAACATAAACTTCTGCCGGAAGCTGAAGTATTCCAGCAGCAGTTGGTAACCGCTGAACGCCGAGTCCCCTTTCTGCCACAGGCGGTCACGGTCCTCAAAGCCCAGCGGCTTGCACCAGCCGTCAAAGCGTACTCTCTCCGTGCGGGTACCCGCATGGCGGGTATACATCGCCTGAACCCGACGGGTCAGCGCCAGATGCAGAGCAGAAGCCACCGGACTTTCGGCATCCAGATAAATCACCACCTTATCAATTCCACTCTTCGCCCAGTCCACCTTGCTGCTGCACTCAAAGCGCAGGCGAATGGCGGCACGTCCGTCGGATTCGGTTTGAAGACGTGCGTCAGCCAGATTAATGGGTTGCAGTACGATATCGCGGGTAGTTCTGTACTGGCAGACCGTCTTATCCGGCCCAACCGGGCGAGACAGCACCGAGAAACCTTCCGGCAGCACCTCGGCCTGTTTCAACAGCTGCCACTCAGGCGAGAACGCCACCACCGACAGTGACGGTATGGTGCGCATATAGTGAGGCCAGAGCAGGCTAACCAGCCCTTCAGTCAGCTCCGGAAGATCATCATCGAGCTTTTCACGCAGGCGCCCCATCAGGAAGGCAAAGCCTTCAAACAGCCGCTCTACATACGGGTCACGGGCACCGTTCTTATCAAGGTTAAGCATGGCTGCGCGGTCGGGATGGGCGCGGGAAAATTCTTTACCGGCTTCGCGCAGATAGCGCATTTCTGCTTCGTAATAACGCAGCGTGAGATCATCCATGCACGGAATTCCTGTATATCGTGGTCATCAAAAATAGGCGATCGGTGGCAGGCTGTTTAGCCACACAGCACCATCGCCCGGGCCGGATCGATGGCAATGAGCCCGGCGAGTAACGTATCCATTTCAGAGGCAAGGCGAGCTTTATCACTTTCACTACGGCCAGCCTTAAGGCGCAGCAGTTTCAGCCGCCGGGCCTGCACTTCAAACAGCAGCGCAGGCTCCCAGTCATTCAGCGTCAGCTGCGGAGCCTGGGCCGTCAGTTCACCGAGCAGGTGCAACGCCATTTCATTACGGCCAAACTGTTCGGCGACGCGAGCCATCAGCAGGCGCTGGAGCCAGCGGCTGCGCGGCGACTCCAACCCCGGCCGACGCTGCAGCCAGCCGAGTGCCGCTTCCGGGCCATCGCTGTCGCCTTTTGTCATGGCTTCGGCTTCCAGTGCGAGGATATCATCCACTTGACTGCTGCCTGCCCCCGGGGTCGGCTCATCACCGAATCCTGACATGTCCTCATTGACTTTTTCGGCTATCCAGTTAAGGGTGACTTCGTCTGCATAGGCGGTGCCGTCACTCCAGGAAAGTTCTTCCAGACCGTGCAGCCGGGCCAGTAACAGCCTCAGGTCACTGGTGATATAACCGGCCCAGCCCTCCCAGGGCTGACCGGCGCGGGTCAGGCCCTGCCAGAGATACCATTGCAGATCGAGCCAGAAACGGTTGCCGCCTTCGCAGAACATAATACCTGCCTGCTCAACCAGTTCAGTCCAGCTCTGCTGCAGGTACAGGCGTTTAAGCTGGGTGCGGTACTCCGGTTTGGGGGGCGAAAGACGGGTACGCCCGCTCGCATCCAGCGCCGGCAATTGTCTGACCGTATCCCAGCGAACGACTTTCATCAGACGATGCGAGGCGAGCCAGCCCTCCTGCTGGTCGGCCAGCCAGCCTGACAACACCTTTGACTGACTCAGAAATTCGCCTTCCGATTTGACCGCACTGGTTATCGCAGACGATCTGACGGCAGGTTCCGGGCTGTTCTCCGCGTTTTCAGACTGCTGCGCTGTCGATCCATCCAGCCCTCCGGCCCCCGCCAGACGCAGTTCGAGCGCGCTGGATATTCCATTCAGCGTTGGGCGATCGTTTTCAGGCCAGTTCTCCAGCAGCGATTCCAGCAGGGAGAGAGCCGCTGCGGTTTGTGAGGTCTGCTCTCGGGTAGCGTCCGGCCAGAGGGAGAACGCATCCTTCATTCGGCTGCTGTTCAGCCATTCCAGCGCAGACTTACGCGCGAGGGGACGCCGCGGGTGACAGTGTTCACCGTAGCGCTCCAGCAGTGCCGTCAGCAGCTGTAAACCTTCACACAGCCCCTGCTCGCCATCACGTTGCAAACGGGCGAAACAGTACCAGGTCACCACCCGTATATCGCGGGCGCTGTTACAGAGGATTTTCTCTGCCAGGCCGCACAGCATGTCGATATCGGTGCCGGAGAGTTTGTTGATTTCTTCGCGCATCAGCTGGAAATCATCGTCATAGGCGGGATCGTCTCCCACGCCTTCATCATCAGTCAGCGGCTGGAGCCAGTTATCCCATTGCCGCAGAGCCGTTTGCTGGCGTGAAAGCAGAGATGTTTGCTGCTCAGTATCCGGCACACACAGTGCCAGCAGTGCTTTGGCTGTTGCCATTTTATTGTCCTTCCGTGGAGACCAGCGCGTCGTTAACAGCATCCGGCCCGACTGAAAAAATAGTTTCAGGTAAACGAAAACCTTTCAGTTTCAGCAGCGACAGTGGGCCTTCACCCAGTTCGCTGCGCATAATAAATTTAAGAGAATTACCGTTATCGGTTGTCCACACAAGCTGGGTGCGGCTGCTGTCGAGCGGCGTAATAAGCGCCTTGTCTAGCAGGCGGATAAAGCCCCAGTTACCCTGATTATGTTCATACAGCCGCATTTCGGTTTTCACCGATCGCCAGCTTAAATCTACACCGGGATAGTAGGTATTCCCCGGCCAGGTAAAACTTTGCCAGCTCTCCTGCTGGTTAAAGTAATCCAGGTTCTGACCGTCCAGCGTCAGTTGGACGCGGGCCACATCCCGCGTTGGGCGTGCCATCAGCTCAAAATGCACGCCGGCATCACCCTGCGCAAACACAACATCCGAGATATCCGCCAGCTGATTGATGGCGGTCAGGAAGGCCGGGTTCACCGTCATTCCCTGGCTCGCGGCAGGATCCACTACCCAGTGGCTGCCTTCCTGATGCAGAATACCGCCGAGATTGGTTTTGAGGAATGCCGCAATGCGCCCGGAATCCCCACGCAGGAACTGCGCCAGCAGCGGAAGCGAGGCGTCACTGCCCGTCGCTTTAAAGGGATAGCGTCCTGCAAAGGCTGTGTTCCACTGTGAGACGATAGTGCTTTGCCAGCGGTGATTCAGGCTGCCAGCAGCGGGTGCCAGTACCTGGTGCCAGGCCAGATCCAGCGGCTGCACAAACAGCGCCTGACCAAAACCATTCCACTCCTGGCCGAGGCTTGCGGCAGCCAGACTGCCGTAATCACGCGTATCCGTCAGATCGATAGCCTTGCCCTGGAATACGGTTTGAGCCAGCATCTGAGCCATCGCCTGTGGGTCCGGTGCACTGGTCACCTGTTGCAGCTTCAGTCGGACCTGGGTGACACGCGCCAGCCACGACTGGAAGCTCAGATTCCCGTTACTTCCTGTACCATCTTTACCCGTCATTAGGCCGTTCAGCGGGCCAAACACCCCATCCAACGGACCTTTGGGCCCCTGGGCCTGCTCAATAAACTGCCGGACATTCTTCTTGCGGCCCACCAGTTTTTTGGCAGAGTCTACCAAAGAATCGGCCAGAGCTTCACCCTTAGCGCCGGTCTGCCCCTGCCAGGCCAGCGTGTTCATTAACGCAACGAGGGGGGACTGACGGATATCTGCCAGAAGATTCAGCTGAGCTATCGCTTCAGAGAGCGATGCGGCTTCGTGCCACTGAATGCTGTTAGCCATATTCAGCCAGGCATTTCCAAAATCGGTAAAGTAACGGTCGGTCAGGCGTTGTTTGAGCGCCTCCGGTGAGATGTCATTCCCCGCCTGGTGAGTCTTGTCCGTCAGTACCCAGTCAATTTCAGCCCGGCGGGTTTTCACCACCTCATCAATCGCGCTTTCCACCTGTTCTTCCCACGCCTGACGGGTGAACATACCCGGAACCACTTGTGGGGTACTGAAAAGCGTCGAGGTATCGGTGTCTCCGGTCATATCCTCTAGGGTCAAATCCGGCCAGTTACGGGCAATGCGCTGCAGCATTTCCTGGTACAGACCTGATTCGCCATTACGCTGACCAATCTGCTTAAGCAGGATCTGGCGCACGGTGCCAATCAGTACGGCATCGGGTTTTATTTTCCATTGCGGATGCGCAGGCAGATTCTGGGCATAGAAACCCAGCAGCTTCGGTGCCTGGGTCTGCCAGGCGCTGCCTGAAACACCGGCTCTCGCCGGCCAGAGCTTCAGCATATGGCTGGCAAACCAGGGGGCATCGGCTTTATCCGGCTGCGCCAGCATTAAATACCCCTTCAGCAGGTCATAGGTTTTCCGGGTTGCGGCCGTTCGCGCATCGCTTGCCGGCGGCAGCTGCACGAAGGCACTCAGCTGGCGGTGAAGTTCGGCGGCCAACGCATCGCGCATCAGCGCCTGATTATTACGGGCATACAGAGGCCAGAGCGCCTCCAGCGTATTGCGATCCTGATTGAGGCCAAAGCGGGTATACCACGGTGCCCCGTGGCTTTCCTGATTTTGCAGACGGGCAATCGCCTGCTGCAACGCCAGCTGATTACGCAACCGTTCTGTCAGCGGTTGTCGGATATCGGCCGCAGCGCGGGCGGTTTCCTGTGCCTGATAAATCTGAGCACGGTTAACCCCCAGGGACAACAGTGTCCCGGCTCCCCACAGCAGAACCAGCGTCAGGAGTGCCAGGCGCAGAGCACGCTGCCAGTGGAAACCTATTTTGCGGGCGTGAACACGCAGACAGTCCTCCTCCAGTGCCTGCCAAGCCGGGTGGTTAAGGCGCGCATGCGGCAGCGTGGAGGTTGCTGGCAGCACAGGGCTGAACAGCATCCCACGCAGCCGATAAGGGGCAGGCCCGGTCATCAGGCTGGTCAACAGTGGCTTAAGCTGCTGCTTCAGAGGGCCACTCAGCCGCCTGGAAAGTTTTAATAACCAGTCATGGCGGGTATTGCTCAACAGCACCGGTATACCCGCGCGCTGCAAACGATAAGAGAGTGTTTTCAAAGATTCAAAAGCGGCGTCGGGTGACGCTCCCGGACCGAAAAACGTACCGGTTGCCGGTACGCCCTCTCCTGACTGCTCCCAGGATCCTGCACGAATCAGCCATAGCCAGACCGGTGCCTGCCAGCCCAGCAGCGAATCACTTTTCTGGCGGCTGCGAACGAGGGTATCCAGCGCGGCAGGATCGGGGAGGTTCGCACAGTCCATTACCTGCACAATGCCATCGACCGGCCGCTGATCGCGCACCTGGTTCAGTAACTCAATAAACGCCGGCTCCGGCGCGATCGTTGCCGCCCCGCCATGGAACAGAACAATGCCGTTATTCTCCTGCCAGCGGTCACGTTTCAGCCCAGGCACCGCTTGTTCAATATGGTCATCGCTGCCCTGGACCAGCAGCAGGCGGACTTTTGATTTCCAGCGACGTCCGTAGCGCAGGCGAAGGTGATCGATCAGCTCTGCGCTGTTAAAGAAATCCTGCTCACCGTGATCCTGGAGGACCAGAGAAGCCCGATCCCCGACAGATTTCCGTTTATTTTCCTCGAAAGCGGTCCTGACACGGGTTTTACCGGCGCGCTCAAACAGTCGTTCAAGCAGCCAGCCGATAAGACCCGTAATGAGAACGGCAACCAAACTCCATATCAACAGCTGGGTAGGATCTAACGGACCGATGCCCGTCCAGCGAGCCATTCTCTCCGGCCAGGCCATAAACAGATACACAAACATGGCAATGAAAAAAATAAGTGTGAGTACGATGCTCCCGATAAGTGTTTTTACTTTCACAATGCGTCCTGTCGTGTCCCTGTGTTTTCTCCGGGGGTAACACCTGCTATCCAGATGTCATTTCCATGCGTTTCTACGGCTATGATTTGTGCAGCGCCTGCACGGGCAGCAAGTGAAGATATGGCCACCGCAAGCCAGGGTGCTGAAACACCAACATAACCAATAAATTCGTCTATATTTTTGTGTTGTTCGGTCATATTGAGAGGCAACTTATTTTCTTCACAGGCAGAATACCAGTCTCCATCCTGGGACAAATTCATTCCGGTCACCCAGCTTCCTTTAACCTCATCAGGCGACAGCTGGCCCCAGAGCAGCGCCTTCGAAAGTGTTTTAGCCAAAGAGTCATTTTTATATTTTTCAGGCCTGCACAGCCGGACGGCTTCAGGAATACCCGGATGCTTTCTGTTTAACAGCAGGGCTAATGTTATCGCTTCACCTTCACCATCGCGGGGGGATGGACGTATCTCTGCACTGAGAGACAAAAGGAGTGAGGGTTTTTGCCAGGCATTATCCAGCCAGCTGTCGAATGCTTCAAATCCGTGCCCATTGCGTAGAACAAAAGTACGGCCGGTCTCTGCCAGAATAATATCTGCCGCAATGTTCAGGGCATCCGGGAGAGCTGGCGTAGCAAAATCGGCGATCAGAGTGCAGTGTATATCGGCTGGCATTTCCGCCAGCACAGGCTGAATTTGCATAATTAGCGCTTTAATCGTCTGGCTGAATTCATCCGACTGCCGATCCTCGAACCACGGCAGTTTTGAGTGTCGGATGAAAGCCCCTGCTGTTGTTTTTTGTACTTGTATAATGGGGGAAGAAGATTGAATGGCTGAAAGCACCTTGTCTGCCCGGCTTCCGGCCTGAGTATAAACGCCCGATGCAATAAGCCACGCTGCGCGCTGCCCACGTAAAATTTCTTCATTCCACAGCGCGTTACGGCTGGCATTCCAGGATCCCGCCCAAACCTGATCTGCCTTATAAACGATGCGACGTAAACCGAAGCCTGTCCCCCATAGGCAAGCGGGGACGCCAAGCGCAGTAAACCAGAAAACGCCGCCCTCCTTTGAACCGGTCCAGAATAAAAAAGACAGCAAACAGCCTGCGATCAAAAAACAGAATAATAATGCCAGCCATTTACGCGTATCCGGGCGGCGGACTTCAGGGGCTTCGGCAGGAACTTGATCCAAAAACACCGGCATAGTTAAGCTACCTTACCCGCCGGGAACGAACTGATAAGCGTACAGCCACATCCACATTTGTGACCGTGGAACGCGACAGGAACGCCCTGGTCAAGAAAGTCCGGATTTCCCTCTACGATCGTCGTCGGACCGTGGCCTTGCAAAGGACACGAAACCCGGTCTCCTTTACGCGCGACGCCGATCCCACCAAAAAGCATTGTTGCGGAGCCGGTGAGCACCATACCACCGTGTGTGGTTTTATCACCGATGCGAACGACAGGTAACATATATCACTCCTGAAATTATTGGGCTTATTTTTAAAGTATCATCCCGATATTATATTGGTATGCATTTATATTTTGACATTAATGCTCTGAATATTTACCAGCATCTCTTTCACTGGACGCTGCATTTTTTTATAGTGATTCAGCGGTTAGCATCTGGAATAAAGAATTCGCCACACGACTGTTCCAGTTAATCTCGTTTTATCCAGGTAATTAAAGGCATACCCTTTGAATTGATGTAACCAATATTTATCCAGTTACTGTCTTTTGAAAATTGAATTACTTTAACCCTATCATCTGCTATAAGATAAGCCTTGGTTTTTGCGTTACTATCCGGTGATGCATAAAGCGGAGTATTGCCACTTATCACTAAACTTGCTTTCAATGAGTTAAGATATTTTTTAACCGCTGAGGAAACAGGATTTTTAGCGTTTGGGTTTTTATTAATGAGCCGTTGGTACTCATTAATATTCCTTTGACCGGGAGCATCGCACCGCAGTAGATTGTTGATATCAAATAGACTGTAAGTGGATAAGGGGTTGTGTGAAATCTTCATTTTCGGTCTGAGTGATAAAAAATCAAATTTTTCACCACTTCCGTCAGGATATTCAGAAAGAACATCTTTATCCTCTGCCCAGTTATAACTACAGGCTTCCCCATCCCAGTCACTGACAATGCATCCATTATCCATATCAACAACGCTACAGTAAGCCCTGTCTGTATATGTTTCAGTTCCATCTTCTAAAGTTACATAACCACCAGAGATGCTTATTATTTTTAAATATTTGCCGGAAGGAGATACTTTAGATGAACCGTTTTCTGTGTAATATCTGTCACCGCGGCTTAAATCGTACTTTTGTCCTCTGTTGACAAAATAGATTTTACTCCAGGCGTGAGGATCGGTATTACTCCCCACTTTCTCATCAGAATACACTATCTCATTTCCATTACTCGCCCGGATGACCAGTTTTGCATTCAAACTACCGGATATGAAAAAAAAGATGAAGCAAAAAAACACAGCCCATATTTTAAGCATTGATTGCCACCCTGAAGGTTAATTTAAGTAAAAAAAACATTAAAATAAATCCAGATCCTTACAATGCATAACGGCTTGCAATCTCTTATTAAGCTTGTTGATGTAAACGACACTGCACCACTTTTTGTCTTCGCTTATCGCACGTAAGTTCAACTCATCCCCACTTATCAAATATGATTTTTTTAATTCTTTTTTTGAGTCATATAAATGTGCTTTAGATGATTTCACTTTAACCGCAGGATAGGACGAGCAAATACTATTTTTATTCTTAGAAGATATTGCAGGAGTCAACCTGCCACTGTCGTCTATGTCCGTAATAATTTCAACGCCTTCAATACGGTCCGTATTATAAACAATCCACGGGGAATTCTCGTACACTTCGCACAAATTATTCATCTTTGATGCGATAAGATACTTATCACTCAGCAGGGCGAACCTGTCAGTATATATTTTGTAGATTGTTCTGTTAATATCTTTATACAGGATAGCAGAGATATATTTCTGCCCCACTCTCAAAAGTGGCGATGTGTCAATCGAATCAATGCGTGCCTGGATGCTACTTACATTTCGGTCGATTATATCTTTATATTTTTCGGGCTCTTTATCTTTTAAACCGCAGCTCCCTTCTTTGACAGAAATACCGTTAATCTTACTTTTCATATCAATATACAGACAATCAAGCTCTAATTGACTATTTCGATAATTTAAAACCGCATATACCGTTGAGTCATAGAGGGACCGGCTATCAGCCACGATTGCGGGCCTGCCATTAAAGTAAGAAAAACCATAGGTAGGATTTCCCGTGTAGTCCTCTTCAAACCTTAGTGTAGACTCTGCGCTTCCATCCTTTGCAAAGATCTGTTTATTAATCCTGTCGTACCCATATTCAATATTATCGGCTGCAACAGATAGCAATGGGTTAATGCTAATTGCTACTAAAGAAAAAAACAGGATTTTGTACATATCAGTTGCCAGTTTAACCAAGAACCTACTTTCAAAAGAGATCTGAGCCACCGCGAGTAAATAATTTTATCAATTATCCAACGTAGCTGCGCATCTCACTGGTTATTAATTTATAGCCATTACTCACTGAATTAAATTCATATAAAACACAAATGGATAATTTTTTATTAAAATCAATTGAACTATCAATATAGTAATACTTTGCTCGCGTAGGGTTACTGCCTTCATAGTTAAAGGAAATAAACTCTAATGCTCTTGAACTATCGAAATACTCTTTAAGAAAGAAAACTTACCCCCTATTTTTTGCAAAGAAACAATTTCTAAAGTATTATTTATGATTTTTTTCCCTACTGGTACATGGGTTAACTTTTAATGATTACAGAATGTCCACATAATGAATCCATCCAACAACAACACCTGATTGAGACATAAATCGAATCTTCAGCATTGAATCCTGGCAATCGATTATCTCCACAACATCCCCTTTTATTAAATATGGATTTTTGGGCTTGTGTCTTTTATCATCACCATATAGAAAGGATTTATCTGTTCCTATTAATGTTTTGACTTTCCTCTTAAGCGATAAATTCCCAGGTAACAGTAACTTATCTGCATCTGTGTCAGCCAATGTCACATTTGCAATAACATTTTTTTTCGAGCATAGCGTCAGTAATGCCACTGCTTGCTTTTTTTCGGCAGATGGCAAAGTTAAAACTTTACATGCGGAAAGTAAATATGGAACCTCTCCAAATGAAAACTTAAATATGTAAGCATCTCTAGGGTAATTCATTACCAGAGATACCGCGTCTATAGAACCTTTTTGCGCAGGCTCTGTATTTAATGATAAGTTACTCCCTTCGATATCAGATGTGACAAGTACATTGTTATCATACTCCCTACCTTTTGCGTTAATGTACTTTACGTTATAATCGGCATCTTTTTTTTCTACTAACCATATACTTCCATCATGGTTTTTAACTTCATCGATAACTTTAACGTCTTTTGCATAGACTGTGATTGAGAAAAACACAGCCAGTTGGATAACAAAACTCTTGATGTAAAATTTCATTTAACCTGCCAATAAGTAATGAAAATTTTAGTCATTTTTTTAGATCATCCGGATCGTCAAAAAACCTATTCACACCACCGTTACATAATGCCCTGTCGTGACCGTCATAAATCTACGTCATAATACGAACGCTTCCTTCAACAGCAGCGTAGTTCATCTATGACCTTGTGAGTTTTCAGCCAATCACGTACTGATTAATACATCTTTTATAACACTTCTTTTATCTAATCACTGGCATCCAAGAGCGCTGTTTTTATCACACTTCAACTTCATTGACAAATCTGAGAGTTTATCAATACCTTCATCCTCACAAGGATATGTAAACTCCTTTTTTGTACTCAAATTTAAAACGGTCACCCCTCTGATACTTATACCATCTTCATAATTACTGAAAACGATGTATTTATAACCATTCCTCTCAAAACTCACATTTATATAATCAGTCTGAAACCTTGAGTAATGGTTATACAAGTAATCTTTGTAAGATGGGCCGGGGGATGAAAAGTAAAGCCCCTTCCCATTCGAATTAACCATATTATAAACCAAACCATACATATTGATTTTCAAAATTAACTTTCCCTTTGAAGTATTACACCAAAAATAATCTCCCATTGCATAAGTCGACACAGAAAAAAAGATGATGTATACAATAATCATACTTCTGAAAATATCAAGAAACTTCCCTGACCTAATATTATGATTCATCTTCTTTTGCCATTATGTTACACAGAATATTTAGTATTCCAGCCATCAATTAAAAATCATTGCTACTACACATTGATATACTTATCAGCACTTATAAATTCAGTAGGCAGACTTTATACACTCTCTTATTTCACCTGCATTTTCATACTTAAAATGCAGCTCTTCGCCATCAATCTCCCCATCTAGCCCGTTTAGGTTCTGACCGTTTTTAATGATGAAGTTTTTAATAAGCTTGCCATGCAGATAATCATACCCATAAACCTGATAAAATGTCCCATTTATCCTTTCGGCAAAGTGCCTCTGCTGCCATGAAATCAGTACAATTACATTTTTAACATTATTTATCTTTGTAAAAAAAACAGTTTCCACATGAGGTTTAGCACCATTAACTTCATAAGATTCTATTTTATAGACTCTACCTTTAACCTCGAAATACAACGTTAACGGAAAATAAAAATTATTTTCGCTTTTAATATAAATACTACTTTCATTATCTAATTTGAATGGCCCTTGCATAATATCATTTTGTGCAAAAGCATACAGAGAGCACATCAATAACGAAATAATAAATATACTACGCATAGTAACAATCCTTATCTACAGCTGAGCTTCTCTTTTTTCTTCTTATCGACTTGTTAGCTTTTACTTTACCCCAGCTACTTCCATGCTTAACATTATAATAACCAATCGCCTTAATTTATTGATTGTAAAATTAACCCTTGAACTTTTTAATTAGATAATCCTTTATCGATGCTGAGTTTTTATAACTAAACTCATTGCCTTTATACTCACAACCAGATAAGTTCTTGTCATTATTTATCGCTAGGTTTTTAGATATATTCCCATTATCATCATAAGTATATGCATAAACTTTGTAGCATGCAGGTTTGTTATTTTCAATATCTTTATCCCATAACATTAAGCTTATAATATTTCTTTTAGAGGAAATCGTGGTAAAAAAAACGGATGCGTTTTTTGGGGATCTATCCCCCTCATCTTTATATTTATCAATAAGAAAATCACCTACACTGCTTTCCTTAAGCAGTTTAACCCCATTATCAACAACATATTTTATACGTACCCCCTTCACGCCTTTCAAATCAAATGGCCCATCGGCAATAACTTCATAGTTATCTACATAATCCCTCCCAGTTCTACTGTCTTTTTTCACACCTTCACCTCTATTCTTACAAACCGAGTAATTAAGAGAAAGTGGAATGTAGGGTGTTTTTTTATTCATTAAAGCATAAGAGTGCGCAAAGATATTACTTAGTTTTTTGTCGAAGAAATAAAAAGATTCAACAGTCATTACGCCATCATAGGTACTGGATGACATTTCAACCCTAACTCCATCAACGTCACCCCAACTACAAGAATAAGTAATTTTATCTCTTATGATTGCCGCATTCGAATTACCTTCCAAGGCAATGTCTAGCTTTGTTTGTTCATAAATATTTTTAGCTGTAAGTATATAATATCCTGTACCGTCGTTATCTTCCATACCAGGACTTAGATTAAAGTCTGTGGCACATGCTTGTACATTGATAAAAATAAAAATTGTTAAGAAAATAAATCTCATGAAATAGCCACCTGCTTGATGATGACTATCACGAATATTAAAAAGCATCTAAAAAACCATCCGTCATTATAAGATAAGGAACGTAACCCCCTAACTTTAATCATAAACCAACCTTATATGTGATCTACACAAACAATATCAGTTACTTTTAAATATTTTCTGTTAATTGAACTAAAATTATATGAGTGGTTGAATTCGATTTTAATTTTCTCTGGGAGTGCATAAGAAAACCCCAATTATCATAACAAGGAGTTATTTATGCAATCAATAAAACGTCATCTTATTTAGTTTGCTTTCAAAAGCCCTGATCATCGTTGATATTGAATCCAGTGACAATAGCGAATTTTATTTCAATTACATTCTAAACAAAAGCGTTTTCAATAATCACTTTCCATACTTCCCTTTCAAATAACCCTTTATAGCATTCGATTTTTTTAATTCAAATACTGAACCACTTCCATTATACCCATCGTAACCTTCAAGGTTTTTATCTGATGTTACTTTTTTATTTAATAAAATCACACCATCATTGTAATACGTGTAGACGTAAACTTTATAATGTATAGAATTAACATTGCTTTCATCCCAAGAGACCAATGTAACAATACAACTTGCATTCAAAATATTTGTGAAGAAAACCGTTTCAATATTGGGCACTCCATCCCCCAATTCATAACTTCCGACAACGCGGTCTTTTTCTTTTTTTTGAACTATAAGTGATATGCTTTCATCTGAATTTCTAACATACCTTATAAAAGCTTTATCCGCTCCCTTTAACTTAAACGGACCCTGTACGATATTTTCTTGAGAATGCACATTAAATACAGTAAAAAACAAAATATACAATAGGAGTTTAATTTTACTGATAGCCATCTCTAACCTTTTTATTTCTGCAAACATATAAATGCAAATACAGTTTATATACCCATTAAGTTAAGCCTCAGATAAAATATTTTCGTTTAGATATTATTAACTGATATAAAATTCGATAGAAAGTATACTTAGCATGAGCATTTAATTTCATAAGTCTTTGATGTACTATATCAACTCACTGTTAATTATTCTTTGAAGAAATTTGCAGAACACTTTATCCTAAACTAGGATCTCTACACTTATCACACCAGCAAGCATGTCAATGCTCTCCCATTTTACTAATTAATACCAATCCTTTTCATAACGCGATCGGGAATATTAGAGCCATTAGCCTTCTCCATTAAAGACAAGTATATCTTGTAGTTTTTAGAAGCATTTTTTTTGTCACCTATATCCCAATATGCGTCCCCTAGATTAATATAGGCCACTGTTCGTTTCGGCGTGTTTGTCACGACTATAGTCAAAATGTCTATCGCCTCTTTATTCCGCCCTGCCTGCTGTAAAAAAAAACCATAGTCATTAAATATTTTCTTATAATAATATCCATTATCTAAAGCTGTTTTAATGTAAGGGCTTATGAAATTAATGGCGCGTTGTTTATTCTTGGTTTTAAATATATCAAGAGCATTCGTATAATTAAATTCAATCAAACTATCAAAGTACTCTTTATAGCCTGAACTCTTAACAGTTACTAATTCATAATCCCCAATAAAATCTGTCCCCATTGGACAAACATCAATTGCCGAACCTGAAATATAGGTCATAACATTTCCAACATTTTCAAATGTTGCTGTGTTTTCACCATTAGAATAGGACATGATTTCGGAATCAAATGGTAGCAAAGATCCTAAATAAGTATTACTTTCCTTTTTAAGATTATATTTAACTACACAGCTTGCGGGTGATGCAGCACCTGAATTATTACTCCCTCCGTATAACGTCGACATAATATTCTTGCTCCCCTCGCTTTCTTCGAATGCCATAACGCTAGTATCATTGGCATATATTTTTACATCGGCGTTTGCGTAGAATACGAATGTAGTTAGAAAAAAACTAGTAATCATTTTCATCATTAAGCCTACCTAATGCTTCTTTTTTTTCATTAATAAAACGGTCACTGACCCCCTCTTGCACTGCTTTAGAATTTTTTGAAAAATAAATTAAATTTCCTTCTGAGTCCTTTCTATTACGTTCATTATAGATTGCGCAAATCAACTCTTCATCATATTCTTTTGATTCTACAACGTTACCAGCAACTGTTTCTATCGCCTTAATAATAATTTTATTTGAAGGGCCATGTTGGACTGCTGTAGACCATACTACATCATTAAGTGTATGGGAATGATATCGAATATCAACACCAGATTTTCTTAACGTGTAATCTACTAACATATCGAAATGTGTTTTTTTGATGAATTCATGCTCAACCCTTTTGAATTCATCCCCATTTTTTTCAACAACATCTTTCCACATCAATGAGAACTCTGATGAACCTGGCGTCAAGGCAGAGAATTTATCTTTCCATTTAAAAGAGCTATCTGAAATAAATGATTTAACTGTTCCACCTACAATAGCCTTCAGCTTCCCATTAATTTTCTTCGTTGTTTTACTGGTCATCTGATACGCGCCGTATGAAACGCCACCTGCATCTCCAACCCCTCCGGAAACAGTCTGAGAGCCTCGCCCTCCTGTTTCATACTTAGAAGATAGGGTGCCAAGATTATAATCACGACGCTTGCGAATATTTTTAGTCATTAACATAGACAAAAACACCACCGGATGCATATGCCAGACAGGTTCTCCCTTGTCAAAGCCTGCCACTTTACTCATCCACTCCATGTCATCCCGCCACTGCTTCGCGTACTCTATTTGCAGAGGATCATAGCCCTGAAAATACACTTCCCACTTGTGATGATCGCTGCCGCCAAACCACTCGCTGTCATGCTTTACAACCATCCGTGCCGCAATATTGCGTATCTCCACCTCCGGATGATGTACCGCATGAAAAAGCTCTTCTGCCGACAGCTCTCCGTCTCCGTTGCTATCGACATTGTTCACGGCGTTTTTGTAATAATCAGAGACCTGCATCTGTCTCATGCCGCGTTCGCGATTCACCATCTCTGAGAAGCGATTTAACATCGCTTTCATCCACCCTTCACGCAGAGATTCTGACATATCGGTTGTCGGCTTTTCTTCCAGTGCCGTAAATCCCAGCTCTTTAAGGTCGTACTGATGCAGGATGTCCACATCGCTTTCGCTCATCCAGCTGCCTGGACTGATTTCATACCAGGTTTTTTCTTCTGCATCCTTCAGGGCATTACACTTTTCAATGGGGATTATCCTCCCGCTGTCCTTCACGATGACACAGGACATGGCTTTAAACGTACTGTCCTTACCGGTGCCGTTTTTCACATATAGTGACTTACCGGAAGAGATGCGGATATAACCTTTACCCGTGTCGATGTGACCTGGATTATCCAGAAACCCTGGCATACGGGCATCATTGCTGAGAACTTCGATATGGGCTAAATAGCTGCTCTCTACCTTGCCCATACCAATCGGGTCAATATCCTCTGACAGATATCCCACCGCATCCCCGGCCGCCACTTCTAATTTCTCCGCAGGTTTTACCACGTCATCAAACGTACCCTGCTTTACGGCCTGCTGCATCCATGCGGGCAGAAACGCATGCTGCGTCTCTTCCTGCTCCATGTAGACCGGATCCAGCGAAATCCAGAACGGGTTACCTGTCGGTTCTCCCTTGTCATTCAACGCTTTTGCCATACCAAACGGCTGTAACTTATCATTAAGCAAGAACGCTGTTTGCTTCATTACCGCGACACGCGTGTCTTTCTTCAGTTTGCCTCCGCCCGGAGCCGGGGCTTTCTCTCCCTCTTGTTCTGCACCGCTGTACACCCGCTTTCTTAATCCATTGCCTTTATCCGTAACGCGCCAGCAGGCTATTTCAGGAAAAGCCGATAAGGGTGCCAGCCCAATATACAGGCTATAAAACTCAAGCCAGGTTTTGCTGTCCTCTACATCCGGCTGACAGACAGACTTCACCAGCACGAACGTGCTGGAATACTGCAGCTTATGTCCGACGTACTGACTTGTCAGATAGTCTGCATTCACTCTCCACGCCACCACCTCTCCACCCGCCATAAACTGCAGCGGTACAGCGGTTTCGGGGGTTTCTTCCGTCAGAATTGAATCAGGTGCGGTGATGCCACTGACATGAAGGCCGCCATGCCACAGCAGGTTGCTGCCCGCAAGCCAGCAGCCATGAGGCTCACCTAACACCTGCGTCATAATGTCATCCACTGAGGCATATTCTTTGCCCCCTTGATTACGGACAGGGAAACAAATTTTCATGGCGGCTTTCCTTAGCGCGAATGGCGTCCTGCATCAGGCAGCGGCCTGATATTAAGACTGGTCTTTTCAAACACCGGGACATCGTTCTTTTTCGAGGCAGCAGTCCCCGGCACCTGATAACGTGAAGCCTTGGTTATAAATTCCCCCTTTGTTCCGTGCTCAATCCCACTTTCACTTAGTTTCAGGTAGGAGCCACCGCCGTTCAGCGTCAGGGTTTTCGGGGTACTGATCGTAATTTCATCTTTGCTACTGGTGACCGTGAACTCCTGTTCTGAACTCATCTCCAGCGTATTGTGCTGGGCGCGCACCTCAACGTTACCCAGATTAGCGATGATTTTTGCCCCGGCTTTATGGGCGAACAGCCCCAGCGATTTTTCCGCACTCACCGTGACATTCTTCATCGCCCCGATATCCACGTGCTGGCCTGCCGTGATCATGGTGTTTTTCGCACTGGTCAGCTGCAGATGCTCTCCGGAGGTTACGGCAACGCCCTGTGGCGCAGAGGCCAGCACCACGGCGGACTGTAAATCTTTTAGCCGAGCCTCTATCAGCCTGTTCTGCGTCTGAATATCGCAGGTCAGCGCTTCGGCCTGCTGCGCTGCGCCGTTCAGTGCCGCCATCTCGCTGTTGGCCTGCTCTATCCGGTTGACCGCCGGGTTCATCTCCAGCACCGGTCCCTGTCCTTTGTTTTGCGCATCCGCCGTCAGATAAATTCCGCGGGCAGCACGTACGGCGCCAAATTCATCGGTGCGTAGTTCAAAACCGGTGCCGCGCTGCTCGCGTCCGGCATCAACCAGGTGCCCGATATTCAGCTGGGTTTTGCCATACTCCGTCGCCAGCTTGATATGCTCTTCCTGCCGCTTATCCTCCAGGCGAAGTTTATTGTTCGCCGGGGTACGCAGTACGTTGCGCGTATGATTATCGCTGGTGACGTGATCCGGGTTTTCTGAATCGTGCTGGGCATGGGCAATATACGGGCGGTCGGGATCGCCCGCATCAAACATCACCGATACTTCGGTACCGTCAATCAGCGGCGCATGGAAGCCGTAATGATCCCCGGCGTAGGGTTTCGCCATACGCAGCCATAAGTAGGCGTAGCCCTGTTCGCTGTCACTGCGGTCGAAGTCCAGCCTGGTGCGATAGCGACCCTGGCTGTCGAGCCAGGCGTAGATATCGCCTTTCTCAGTGCTTTCCACCCGGGCGGGCAGCGTACCGGCGATAACCGGGCGATTGTGTAGCGGCGGGCGGTAGCACACCGCTTCGCTGTAGGGCAGCCCGGTGAAGGCCATCATGAAACTTTGCCGACGTGAACCGCTGCTCTTCACGCCGGTGATGACAATGCCGTCCTGCAGACCGGCGGGCAGCGCACCCTGCGGCTCCAGTACTTCACCGGGGGCCAGTATCGGGCTGGTTGTTTTACCGACAACTGTCCGCTGTGCATTCAGAATACGTTCATGCCGCAGGCGGGCATAGTGTGCACCGCTCTCCGGTGTCTCCGGATCACCTTCGCTCAGAAATGGTTCTGCGTAGTGATACACCTCGCCCGTAGTGATGCCGTCCGTGGTGCTGACAGACGCTGTGCTGTCCTGCGGCGTCAGCGCTTCACGGTAGTTGTAATCGCGGTTTGATACGCTTTCTGACACTACCCGATGGCCGGTTTTAATATCCCATACGCTGAGCTGTCCGTTATCGCTGGTGCGGGAAGGTGGGATAAGCGGCAGAGTAACCCCAAACTGATACTGTTCCGGACTGTCCTGAAAAATAATCACATCCTGCTCAAGGCGATCGTCCATTTCAAAACGCCAGAAAATACCCACTTCCGCCAGCAGACGCTGGATGAACTCCAGATCGGTTTCACGCCACTGGGTGATCAGTTCACGCGCCGGATACGACTGAGAAAGACGAAACTCAAAATCGGCGCCTTCCAGCCCGTGTTCGCGCAGGATTTTCCCTACAACCTCCTCCACGGACTGGTTGAGATAGATTTCGCTGCGCCGGGTATGTTGCAACAGCGCGATACGCGGCACGATTGTCAGAGCGTAGTGCGTTTCATCGGCGGACGTGGATAGCCGCTGAAATTGTTGTACCACGCCATACACAGTACGCACCGGCGTGGCGGGCGCACCGGTAAATACCGGGATCTGAAAAGTGAATGAGGCAGGTTTGAGCAGCAGGCTGTCGCTGACAATATCATCCGCCGTACAGGTCACTCTGACAGTGTAGTGCCAGGGTTCACTGAGCTTTTCCTCGGCCTGGAAACTGAAGACGTCCAGAAAATGCGGGCAGGCATGAACGTCCAGCCTGTAGCGGGATATTCCCACCAGCGCATCGATGTTGTCCTTGGTCAGGGTAATTAAATCATCACTCATTCTATGTTCCCTCTACAGATTCTGTGGTTAGCGCATCAAACTCCAGCACAATCCCCTCGTCATCATTCCAGCCCAGCGTCAGGGTTTTTGGCTTCTGCTGCGCCGCCATATGGCTCAGCAGCTGCTGGCTCAGCACCGGCAGGATCTGCTGATTCAGCAGACTGTCGACATTGCGCGCTCCGGTGTCCGGCAGCAGGCAGGCGGACGTCAGCGCGTCATACAGGCTCGCTTCAATATGGGTGCTCAGACCGTAGTGGCGCTGCAGCCGCTGACTGACCTGCGACAGCTTCATCTCCACGATGGTACGCATCGCTGCTTCAGCCAGCGGGCGATAAATCACCGTCTGGAAGCGGGCCAGCAGCGCAGGCTGGAAGTGGTCGCGTAAAACCGGGCGCAGCAGTTCGTGCAGGTCTGCTTCGGTGGCTTCCGGTTGTTCGTCCAGCAGCTGCATCAGGTGATCACTGCCCAGGTTCGAGGTCATCAGGATAACGGTGTTGCGGAAGTCGATTTCACGCCCTTCTCCGTCGCGCATCACGCCGCGGTCAAACACCTGGTAGAACAGGTTCATCACGTCACGGTGCGCTTTTTCCACCTCATCAAGCAGCACCACGCTGTACGGACGTCTGCGCACCGCCTCGGTCAGAATACCCCCCTGGCCGTAGCCCACGTAGCCCGGCGGTGAACCCTTCAGCTGCGATACCGTGTGCGGCTCCTGGTATTCCGACAGGTTGATGGTTATCAGCGACTTCTCGCCGCCGTACAGCACATCGGCCAGCGCCAGCGCCGTTTCGGTTTTCCCCACCCCGCTCGGGCCGACCAGCAGGAACACACCCTGCGGACCGTTCTCAGGCGTCAGCCCCGTTTTGGCTGCCCGCAGGCGCTGCGCCAGCGCGTTCAGCGCCACGTCCTGCCCCACCACGCGCAGGCCGATTTCTTTTTCCAGCGTCAGTAGCCCGGTCTGCTCATCCTTCATCAGTGAAGAGAGCGGGACGCCCGTCCAGTCGGCTATCACACCGGCAACCGTGCGCACATCCACATCCACCGGCAGCAGCGGGCTGCCCTGCCGGATGTCATTCAGCGCCTGTTGCAGTGCCCGGGTTTCACCCTGGCGGGAGATGTCCCGGCGGGTTTCCAGCAGCTGTTCCGTCAGCGTCCGCTCTTCGCCGTACTGCGCGTCCAGTTCCTCCAGCTCCGCGGCCAGGCACACCTCTTCCTTTTCAATCTCCGCCAGCCGTTCGCCGGACCGCTGGCCGCCCACGGCCAGGTCTTCCAGCAGCGCCTGCTTCTCCATTTCCAGCGCAGTGATAGCGGCACGCACGCGGGTCAGCGTTTCCGGCACGGTGTCCAGACTCATGCGCACCCGCGCGGCCGCGGTGTCGAGTAAATCGACCGCTTTATCCGGCAGCTGCCGGCCCGTCAGATAACGGCGCGACAGCGTGACCGCGGCACGCACCGCGTCGTCGGTGATATGGACGTTATGGTGCTCCGCATAGCGGGACTTCAGGCCCCGCAGCATCAGGCAGGCGGTGTCATCGTCCGGCTCGTCCACCTTCACCATCTGGAAGCGGCGCTCAAGCGCGGCGTCGCGCTCGAAGTACTGTTTGTACTCAGACCAGGTGGTGGCAGCGATGGTGCGCAGTTCACCCCGCGCCAGCGCCGGTTTCAGCAGGTTGGCCGCATCCGCCCCGCCCGCCTGGTTACCCGCGCCGATAATGGTGTGCGCTTCGTCGATAAACAGCAGTACCGGCACCGGCGACTGCTGCACCGCGTCAATCACGTTTTTCAGGCGCTGTTCAAACTCGCCTTTCACGCCCGCACCCGCCTGCAGCAGGCCGAGGTCGAGGGTGCGCAGCACAACGGATTTCAGACTCTCCGGCACGTTACCCTCAGCAATGCGCAGCGCCAGCCCTTCAACCAGCGCGGTTTTCCCCACGCCCGGCTCACCGACCAGAATCGGGTTGTTTTTGCGGCGGCGGGACAGAATGTCCACCATCTGGCGGATTTCCGTATCGCGGCCATACACCGGGTCAATTTTGCCTTCCTGAGCCCTGGCGGTAACGTCGAGGGTGAATTTATCCAGCGCGTTCTGTAGCGCCGGGTTTAATTCCCCCTCTTTCATTTCCACCCCGGCCGGACGCCCGACAAATTCCACCTCTCCGCCATGGCTCTGCGCCAGCTCCGCTTCCTGCTGCGCCTCGGGGCGTTCATCGGACTGCGCATCCAGCAGCGGGCGCAGGCGCTCCAGCTGGCTTTGACCCAGCGTCAGCAGCGGCCACAGCCCGTCGCAGCGGGCCAGCTTCGGTTTTTCCACCAGCGCCATCAGCAGATGCAGGCTGCGGATATGCGTTTCACCGTTCAGGGAGGCAACCAGCCACGCCTGCTGCATCAGCGTCTGAATGGTGTCGGACAGCTGCGGGCGCTGTCGCACCGAGCGCGGGTGTTTATCCAGCCAGGAGAGCAAATCCTGCCACAGCGTATCCATATCCCATTCATAGCGGCGCGCCAGCACCGTGAGGTCCCCTTCTCCCTGCTCCAGCAGTTTCAGCAGCCAGTGCTCCGGCAATATTTCCGCATGGGCACGGGTCTGACACAGTGAGGCGGCGCCTTCCAGGGCGCGGGCACAGTACGGGTTAAGACGACGTAACAGGATGGCTGGATTTTCCATTTCTCGGTGTTCTCTCTGTTCGGTTATTTCGGGAACGCTACCGCCCCTCGCTGTTTCCTGAGTAAGGGGGCCGGAGCGCATTCTGGCAGGCAGACGGTGAATTTTTTTGCTGAAACCCCGCGCCCCGCAGACCTTCAGCAAAAAAAGCGGACAGAGAAACTCTGCCCGCCGGCGACTTACGCGGTGGTACGTTCGTTCCAAGAATCGGAATGAATGATGTTGCCGTCTTTGTAGGTCCAGGTGATTTTTTCGTAGCGCAGCTCCAGACGCTCCAGGTGGTTATGCTTCTCCTTAGCCGGGTCCTTGATGTCGTGCATCAGCGGGGCCACTTTCACCACCTTCACGTTCTCCAGTTTGGTGTTGAAATATTCAACTTCCTGGCCCGCGTCGTTGATTTTGTACCATCTGAACTCCGCCGTTTTCAGCGTCTGGCCGGTGGTCACCGCCTTGTACAGATACGGACTGGAGGCGTCGATTTCCTTGGTGAACAGGAACGGGGTGTGGATACGGGTGCCGGTCAGCTTGCCGGTATTGTTATCGGTCGGGATATACAGGTTATGCTCCTGCGCCACCACTTCGATGCTGCCTTCGCGGTCTTTAACGTCAACGGACCCTTTAATGTCCGCGCCACCGTCGTCCTTGAGCCACAGGTAAACAGGAATTGCCATGGTTACTTCTCCATTTCTTGGGTTAAAGCGTCACCCTTAGCCGGTGACGCTGATGATAAGTCCGGCACCAGACAGGCATCCGCCTGCGGTACCAGACTAATTTCGACACGGCGGTTAAGCGCCCGCCCTTCCGGGGTGTCATTGCTGGCCAGCGGACGCGTGTCCCCGAAGCCCTGAACGGCAAAACAGGTTGGCGACACGTCGCTGGTTGAAAGCATCCAGGCACGCAGTGCTTCGGCACGCTTCAGGGAAAGCGTCTGGTTCAGCTGAGGATTGCCGGTGTTATCGGTGTGCCCGGTGACCACAATCAGCCAGCCCGGTCTGGCCTTGATATCGACCAGTGCATTGACCAGCATCTTAAGCGAACCGGGTTTCAGCACGGATTTACCGCTGTCGAACAGCGACAGGCTGTCGAGGCGTACACTTTTCGATACCGGCTTCGATTCGTACTTCGTCGGGGTGGGAGGCGGCATCCAGCTATCAATCGCCTGCTGAACGCGCAGCCATAAACGTTCGCCCACGTAGAGTCCCAGCCCATAGCGTTGGGGTTCGCCCTGCCGCTGCCAACGCTCCAGCAACAGTGCATCCTGCTGGAGAGCATGTAGCGCCTGCGCTTTGGGATCGTAATGGGTCATTGGAATAGCGTACCAGCGCTGCAGATCGGCACTGACTCGCCTGATAAGAGACTGATTATTCAGTACAGACGATCCGATCGCGGACAGCGCACAGAGCAACAGCACGACGATCGCCCGCCGCCCGGCTTTTCCGCCCTGCAGTGGCATGGCATAGGGCATCAGCAACGGCAGTACAGGATCGGCAAAATGCCACCGCTCGGGATACGAGACCACCAGCGACGGAGGCAGCAGTCTGGAGTGACGAAACAACCACAGTGGCCAGATGCCATTCGTCACGGTTTCAATTGCACCGCAGCGCAGCGTTACCGCAAACGGCAATACCGGCGGACAGAGCCGGTCTGGTTTCGATAACTCATCGAGCACAACCTGTTGCAGCAGGTTCGATGCCTGCGATAAATAGGGCAGAGAAACCACGCTCTGCGGCAACCGGCGCCACTCATCAAGCATCAATGCCGGCTCATCCGCCGGGCAGATCAGTGACGTTTTTTCCCTGACCACAATCCAGGGCGTCTCAGGACCTGAAAACTCACCCGCCACAACTACTGGAGGTGTGTATCCGGAGATGTCTTTCAGCTGCTTCATCTGCTGACGCAGAACCTTTAGTGAAGCATGCAGCAGCCCCTCGTCCTCGTGTAAATCCGGCAGAAAACGAAACATGACCACCAGTTGTCCGGCCATACGCGGTTCGCGGGCCAACAGACGGTCGGCAAACGCACTTAGTTCACCCGGTGCAGCCACCTGCAGATAACAACCCTGTGCTGTCGTACGACGCGGCCCGTCAGCAAAGAGAGGAGCAGAAAGATCGCCGCAAACCAGTAAAACAGGCCCGGTGAAACCCTCTGGCGGATAGGTGTCATTTTCGCCTGATACCTCAGCCGGACGCTGACGACGATAACAGGCGCGTGATGCCAACAGCGCACCAATACAGACCAGCCCGGTCAATGCCCCCTTCAGCAGGACAGACACGCTCAGAAATTCCCAGATCAGCCAGAGCACAGTGGCCAGACAAATCAGCACCGGAAATACCGCCCGTAGCAGCGCAGATTTTCGCATTAGTGCTGCTCCGGTAATTGCTGATGCAGCAAATCCTGCAACCAGAGATGACCGCCGCCCCAAACAACCGCAGTCAGTATCACCGCCAGCACGAACCAGAACCACACGGAGCGCAGCAGGTTATAACGGCGGTTCACGTTTTTTTGCACCACCAGAGACACACCCGTTTCAAGTGGCGGGATGCGCTCATTCAGGGTTGTCAGGATCTCTTCACGCTGCTCCTGGCCCATGCCGGACAAACTGAACTGGCCCTGAAAACCCAGGGCCAGTACCCGCTGATAGCAGGTGAGCACAGCCGGTACCGGCGAGGGTTGACGTAGCACCTGCGCAATCCGGTCATACAGAGCACCACCGGCACGCAGTGAGCCAAAGTAACGCGCCTGTAGTGGCGCGGCGCGCCAGGCTTTAACACCTTCGTCCATCTCCGGTTTGGAAAATGCTTCGCTGTCTGGTGCCTGCTCAGATGCAAATCCGGAAGATTCAGTTCCTGCATCGGCCACCGCAGCCAGTTTACGATTCATCACGGCCTCATCCAGCAGGGCACATTGTGCATAGGAAATATGCGTGATGCTTTCACTGTCATAGCCTGCGTGTTCAAGAGCTTGGTGGACGCTTTCTACCTGAGCACAACAGTTTTTATACAGCGCCTGGCCATCGGGTGCTTTGGCACCGTGGCGTAGCTGTGCCACGGTAAGCCATGTGTCGGCCATCAGAGTGTCGATATCGATGTCTTTTCTCATGAGCGCAGCACCGCAAACAGTTCCAGTTCAAGTTCGCCCAGCAGTGATGGCACGTAAAACAGACAGACGCCCTGCTCCAGCATGTCATGTGCAGCCCGGCTCTCCATATCAAGGACGAAGTACTGATTTTCCAAACGTACCGGCAGCGCCGCAGGAACGCGGCTCAACGGAATAAGTCCGATCCCTTCCATGGCAACGCCGGAAATCTGTCCCACGTCATCCGGTGTTCCCGCCATCGCCATTTCCGCAAACTTCTCGGCCACCTGCCAGGCAGGGAGACTTGAACGGACGGACAGATAGAAATCTGCCTCTTCACGCAGACGGATGTTATGCAGCACCGCTTTCCAGGTTTGCTCATCCTGACGAACCATATTTACCGCGACGACACGCGACGGCAGGCTGGCCTCCAACAATTCGCTGATCAGTTCAAACAGCGGCGGGAAGGTGTTTTCCGGAGTCTGATGGTCATAGCCTGGGATGGCATCAAGGTCTCGATCCAGAGAAAACGTCAACATACTGCCGGCAAGTCTTGTAAGCTCCGCCCACACCTGCTCCGGATGTCGAGCCGGGAAGCGTTCGTATTCTGTCAGCACCCGGGCATGCGTGTTCAGCGCATTCAGCAGCCAGAACAGGGATACGTCGGCCACGGCAAAATCGGCCATCCTGTCGTTGCTTTCCCGACGCATAGCCATCAGACGCTGACGACGGGAACGCAGCTGGCGATTGAGTAACACCAGACGTTCGCGCAGTATGTGGCTTGCCGAGAACATGGCCATCGGCGGTACAAAGTCTGGGTCCTGTCGCCAGCCTCCCTGACCATCGCGCAACAGTCGAGCCACTGCGCAGGTCTGCCTGCCATCGTTATTTTCATGGTCAAAGCGAAACGCGAGATTAAAGCGGGCCACGGCCATCGGCTCTTCTTCCTGACCGAACGCATCCTGAATCGTCACCCACTCCTCGCGATAGCGCAGGGGGCGTTCGGCAGGCACTGTTTCAGTCTGGACATTGACAATGCCGGATTGCATTACCGGCAGTGCAACCAGCACGGTTACTCTGTCCACCTGACCGGAATCGGGTAGTAAAACTTCCCTTGGTTCAGGCGGCAGATCGCTGCTCTGAGTGTCAATCAGCGTACCGTCCGGTAGCCACAGACGCAGGGCCTGCACCTGGACCTGACCGGATGCAAGAAGTGCATCATTGAGCTCTACATGCTCAACACCCCACGGAAAGGAGCTGAAAAGCCGGGACAGCCCGGCACGTGAAAAAGATTCCCATTCGGACTGCTGCTGAAACTGCTGAGGGGCCAGCAGAGCCCCTTCATTCCATAGTGGGCGATAAATCTTCATCCCTGGTATTTCCTCGCCTTAGGATTTGGCCTTCGGCATCTGAGAAACCAGCGACAGGTTGACGTCCATGCCCTCGACCTGGAAGTGAGGAATGGCAAACAGTTTCACGCGGAAGAAACCCGGGTTGTCTTCGATATCTTCCACCACCACTTTCGCATCACGCAGCGGATGTGACGCCTGCAGCTCGTCGCCCGGATCGGTCATTTCCGTTACCAGCCCGCGAACCCAGGTGTTCAGCTCAAGCTCCAGCAGACGGCGGTCCTTGGTGGTGCCGATGTTTTCACGCTGGATAAGCTTCAGGTAATGGGCAATGCGTGACAGCAGGAAGATATACGGCAGGCGCGCGTTGATGCGGCTGTTGGCGGTCGCATCCGCGGTATCGTACAGCGCCGCTTTCTGGGTGGAGTTTGCGGAGAAGAAGCACGCGTAGTCGCGGTTTTTGTAGTACGACAGCGGGATGAAACCGAGGTTGGCGAATTCAAACTCGCGCGTTTCCGGGATCATCACCTCGCTCGGGATTTTCACCTGATTACCGGTGCCGAGATCATACAGATGGATCGGCAGGTCCTGAACGGCACCCCCGGCCTGCGGGCCGCGGATCTGCACACACCAGCCGTTATTGATAAAGCTTTTCACCATATTGGCGGCAAACGCGAACGTCGCGTTGGTCCACAGGTATTTATTGTGGTCCGGGCCTTTCACCTCTTCCACATAGTTGAAGCTGCGCACCGGAACGGTGTCCGGGCCATACGGCAGGCGGCCCAGCACCCGCGGCATGACCAGACCGATATAGCGGGAGTCATCCGTGTCGCGGAACGATTTCCACTTGATGTATTCCGCGCGGTCAAAGTAGTTGCCGATATCTTTAATCGCCGCGACCTCTTCCATCGACTCCTTGAGGAAAAGTTTCGGGCCTGCCGAGCCGATAAACGGCATATGCGCCGCGGCGGAGACTTTTGAAATATTGCGCAGCAGGGCAACGTCCTGCGCGGAGGCATCGAACTCGTATGCGGAAATCAGCGCCGCAATCGGCTCGCCGCCCGGGGTGTCATACTCATCAATGTAGGTGTGTTTATACAGCCCGCTCTGGATGATTTCCGGGCTGTCTTCAAAGTCCTGCCGCAGGTCATCTTTCGACATATCCAGCAGTTCGATTCTTACGTTCTGGCGGAAATCGGTTTTATCAACCAGCGACTTCAGACCGCACCACAGGCTCTCAACAGCCTGAAACGCCTCGTTGTGCATCACCGCATCCAGCTGGCGACTGATCTGGAAATCCAGCTCGGCGATATGGTGGTCAATCAGGTTTCGGTCCAGCTTTTCAACTTTTGAACCGGCTTTGGTCAGGCATTCCAGAAAGACCTGCATACCGGCGGTCAGACGCTCATCCGCAGTCGCATCCGACATGGCCTGCGCATCCTGCCAGATATCCAGCGCGCTCAGTTCGGACACCGGGTTCAGGTTGATTTTCTCAAACAGGGACGCGTAAACCCCGCCGGCCGAAGCGTGTTCCAGTACAACGCTTTCACCACCGGCACTGTTTTCATTTTGTACAGACATCAGCATTCCTTTATTTAATCCGTTAAACAATCGTGAGCGTTATGGCTGTTTTGGTGCCAGAGCGGAAAGCTCGGCGCGGAGCTCTGCGCTCAGGGCCGGGTCCAGCAGAATTTTTTCCAGCTCCTTGCGGAAGTTCTGGTTATCCAGCAGGTTGGCTTTTAAATCACGGAGCAGATTGCGCATGGAGAGCATGGCTTTCAGCTGGGGGATCTGGCGGGTGACCTGTTCGGGGGAAAAATCCTTCATGCTGCGGAAGGTCAGCCTGATATTTTCCTCGCTGCCGTCATCCGCCAGCGTGTTTTTAACAACAAGATTCACGTTGGGTGCGTATTCGGAAATAACTGAATCAAAGTTATTTTTATTCACGTTAACTTTAATGCGTTCCGATAATAACGCATGCTCCTGGCCGTTACTGAAATCACCGGCAACCAGTAGCTTAAGGGGTATCTCGGTCTTTTTACTTGCTCCACCGGTATGCAGATCAAGTTTTAAATTAATACGTGCTTTTGGCACTTCATTCTGAAAACTATCAGCCATCTGATCATCCCTCTTTAATATAATCATGTGCATTCTTGCACTGCGATTCATTAAGGACGATAATAGATCAATGCACCACTAAATATCAAATTCATTAATCAAAAACTCACAATATTACTTCACCCTGAAGATTCATAAGAAATGTCTTACTAAATCTTATCAAAATAATAATAGTTAGATGTACCCGTAACTCGTAATGACTCCATAAGAAAGAATATAGACTGAGCAAACAAACCCCTGACCAGTCCGTCGAAATAAATCCACTAAATGCAATAAAATCAGTGAATTGAATAAAAAACCCTCTATCGATTATTAAAGGTTTTGCTATAGACAGGCGAAAAAACAAGCAAGATAATTAAGAAACACATCGGACAGGTAAAATACCTAAAAAGTGGAATTAAGCTTTAGAAAATTCTTAATGTACACGGCGGTAAGAACTAGCATAGCAGCGCCCTGATTGATGTAAGACGTCTCACTTGCTACAGACTGTAGGACTATTCAAATATCCTGGCGCGGACGCGAGATCTCTGCATTTTATTTATTATGAGTCAATATCCAACATCTGCTTCACCCTCGTCCGTCACCAGAAGCTCGGCGGCCGACAAAAGTTATGCATCAGATTAAATCCTGGCACCAATACATGTGCATTTACCTTCAAATTTCACTATCCGTGAGAGATAGCCGTCCAACCAACCAAAAATCACGTAAAAACATGATTTAAATCAATCTATTCACGCCGAACTTCTACCCGAAAAACACGCTTTTCAGCCATTCATGTCGCTGCCAATGCATTTCATTCCCTGAAAAGCGCACTTCATGCACTTTTTAGCAGATTGGGGTGTCAGGGCGCTTAAAATTCTTCCTATTCGATATTCTTAGTATTCCCATCGGGAGAATGAAATGAGTACAGCAACGGTAACCCCTCACGTTAACCGCACCCGGTGGTTAACGCTGGTTGGCACCATCATCACCCAGTTTGCGCTTGGGTCGGTCTACACCTGGAGCCTGTTTAACGGTCAGCTATCGGAAAAACTGGATGCGCCGGTCAGCAAGGTCGCCTTTTCATTTGGTCTGCTGAGCCTGGGCCTGGCCCTTTCCTCATCGGTGGCCGGGAAATTACAGGAACGATTTGGCGTGCGCAAAGTTACGCTGTTTGCCGGACTGTTTATGGCAGCGGGCCTGATGCTGACCTCACAGGCGGACAACCTGTTTATGCTCTATCTCACCGCGGGTCTGATTGTCGGTCTGGCCGACGGCGCGGGCTATCTGATTACGCTCTCAAACTGTGTGAAGTGGTTCCCCGAGCGTAAAGGCGTGATCTCCGCCTGTTCGATTGGCGCCTACGGTCTCGGCAGCCTCGGCTTTAAATTTATCTGCGGCCACCTGTTAAGCGTGTACAGCCTGGAAAGCACCTTTATTATCTGGGGCGCGCTGGCAATGGGGATGATTGTGACGGGTTCACTGATGATGAAGGATGCGCCGCAGCAGCAGGTATCGGCCGGCCATTCCGCTCAGCCCGTTCGCGACTATTCTCTGGCGGAATCAATGCGTACGCCGCAGTACTGGATGCTGGCCGCCATGTTCCTTACTGCCTGCATGAGTGGTCTGTATGTGATTGGCGTGGCGAAGGACATCGGTGAAAGTCTGGTTAATCTCAGCGCTCAGACCGCTGCCAGCGCGGTAACGGTGATTGCTATCGCCAATCTGAGCGGTCGCCTGATACTGGGAGTGATGTCCGATAAGGTAGCGCGTATCCGGGTTATCAGTCTGGCGCAGGTTGTCTCGCTGTCGGGAATGAGCATACTGCTGTTCAGCAATATGAACGAAACCACCTTCTTTATTGCCGTTGCCTGCGTAGCTTTTAGCTTTGGCGGCACCATCACCGTCTACCCCTCGCTGGTCAGCGACTTCTTTGGGCTGAACAACCTGGCAAAAAACTACGGTGTGCTTTACCTCGGTTTCGGCATCGGCAGCGTGATGGGCTCGCTGATTGCCTCACTGTTCGGTGGTTTTATGGTGACCTTCAGCCTGATTATGGCGCTGCTGGTGGTATCCCTGCTGATGTCGGTTATCATCCGTCTTCCGGACGACACCGCCACCGCGAAAGAAACGCTACAGCACGCCTGATAACGTTTTTAAAAGCACAACGCCGTCATGAGACGGCGTTTTTATTTAGCTCTTAATACTGAAGTTGCATTGATACCAGGCCTTCATTAACCCCGGCACATGGCTTTCCTGCGGTGCCAGCGCTTCAACCTTATCAAATCCCTTCTCGGTGCAGTAACGCTCAATATCCTCGGCCAGCGCGGTTCGGTCCACTTTTTCGGGATTAAAACGGTACTGGACGGTATTAACGGCCGGATCTTCATCCACTTTTTCGAAAGCGCCTGGCTTACTGGAAGTACAACCTGCCAGCAGCAGCATCGCTACCAGGGCGGTAATTTTTGTTTTCATCATGGTTTTTTCCTCCGGGCGGCATCATAGCAAGCACGTCTCCCGGCACTATCAGACATCGGCGCATTTGCACTTTTTTACTTTACGGACTGGCTGGAACCGACCCAAAAACGCAATGTTTCGCCGATTGAATCAATCAGAGGAGACGCCTGGTGTTATCGGATGTTCAGTGCGAATATGCACGCAGCCGTTGCGAGTATTTGCGCCACACCCGTTTTTTTGTTTGCTACAATTTTAGTATTTATAATGACTTATGCCCGCGGCGAGCGGGCTTTTTTTCAATTCAATTACCTGTTCCGCTAATCATTATACGAAGCACACTCGCAGAATCTTTATCCGTAAGTGCCAGCACAGACTGATAAAGATCGATGGTCATATCACACAGTTTGCTCTCATCCACTCCAGGCTCAGCGGGCGCGTTCAGATTTTGTAAGTCGATGCCCCACCGGTCATACAGCTTACGGACCACGGACTGCATCCGGGATCGTCCGCGCTGAATATCCGTCGCTCGTTCCGCACCACGGCTATTCTTCAGCAGCGTATCCATCGCCTGCATCTCTTTATCCACTACCGATCGCGGCAGCACCTCACCGATGTTTACCCCGCCGCGGATCTGTGGAAACAGGAAGCGAAAGCACAGGTCCGGATTTTTCTGGCGCAGCAGCTTCATCTGCTCCAGCGACACCTGCATATAACGAATAAGATCTTCATCCGCGGCCGCGTTGATGCGTTGGTTCAGCAGGTCCGCCGCCAGCGGACGCAGCCGATCGAAGGCCTGCTGCTCCGCAACGCCGTTCTGTAGACTGCGCTGTAGCTCCTCGCTGGCCTGCCGGTATAGCGCCGGCTGCTGAACTTTCACCGTGCCCCACACGGGCATTGTCGCCAGCTTCTGCTGCGCGGCAGCCAGGCGCTGGGTTTGCTGCTGCTGCGGCGCCACCCAGCGATAGTAATAGAGGTTGCCTGCCAGCAGCGGCAGTAGCAGCAACAGTACGGCGACGGTTTTACCCGTTTTGCGGCGTTTTACCAGCACAACAATCAGCGCCAGCCAGATTATCGCTGTCGCCGATGACACTATAACGGCCTGTGAAATCAACATGATATTCCTGATACGGCAGGGCCGGTGTTAGCGGCCCTGGAAAGAAGAAGGTTAGTCGGCCCGCACGTCGATCAGTACCGGGCAGCTGGCGCGCTCCACCACCGACGCGCTGCACGATCCTTTTAGCAGACGGTTAAAGGAGGAGAGGTGGCGACGCCCCATGATAATCATCATTGCGTTCAGCGCATCGGCCTGCGCGACAATCGTTTCGGCCGACTCGCCGGCAACCACACGCCCACGCGCGGTGACACCCGCGCCGTGTAGCGTCGCCAGCGCCCGGCGGACAACGGCCTCGGCCGTGTTCTGTTCGTCCAGCGCCAGGCCAAAATCACCGGGATCCTCGCCCGCTTCAATTTCGAACGGCCCGGAAGAGGCATAGCTGATATCGATGCAGCACAGCACTACCACTTCCGCCCGATGCGCCAGCGCATGTTCTGCTGCCAGCCCCACCACCTTCCCTGCGATGCCTGAATTATCAACGGCGACCAAAAGCGTTTTCATAGCCCTCTCCTGTTAATCGTGCAGAGCAACCTTACCAATTTCGTCAACCAGTCCAAGTTTACATTTGAGGATCTCCTGACGATAAAGGTCCTCATACCTGTTAAAGCGTGCCGTGGGGACTAAAAGGCTAATGGAGAATCGTCCCAGAATGGTATCAATCGCCACCGCCATGGTCGAAACGCCTTCCAGCGTCTCGCCACGATCGAAAGCCAGGCCGGTACGACGAATATCGGTTAAATGCGCCAGCAGCGCCGGGAAATCACGCACCGTATGTTCGGTCATTGCCTGATAAGCCTCGCCCACCAGTACCCTCGCGGCCTCATCAGTATCGAGGGCCAGCAGCGCACGGCCTCCCGATGTGCTGTACAGCGGCAGGTTCATGCCGATACGGGGAACCACCCGCAGCTCCCTGTCGGAAACAACATAATGCACGATGGCCAGCTGCAAACCGCTGGCCCGGCCAAGCGATACCGTTTCCCCCGTGGCCTGGCATAGCGCCTGAAGCCAGGGCTGAGAGATGGCAACAACGTCGGTGTGAACGTTGGCAATCAGCCGGAGCAGCCCCGGCCCAAGGCGCACGCCGCCCGCATTGCCCTGGCTGCGCACCAGCTGGACGGAATCCAGGGCGCTGACAATGCGCTGCACGGTCGATCGGGGCAAATCTACGGTCTGGGCAATCTCGCCCAGGCTCATGCCGTTAGGTTTGGCACCCAGCGCATCAAGAATTTTTGCCGCACGCGTAATGACCTGAATGCCACCGGTCCTTTCATCGTCACGCGGGGTTGAGGGTCCAGTCATAGTGAGTCTCTTTCCTTGCTGTCAGCGATTACTGTAGCACTTTTTTACCCTGGTCAAACAGTGTATCACGTTGCAATACACTGCATCAGAATGTAAGATCCCTCGAAATGTATCACGATGCAATACACTGCATCGATAATAATAATTCCCCGGAGTACCTGCTATGAACAGCCCGCCTGTGGCGATCCCGACGCCGCATCCTTTTACGCTGCGCCTGGCCCTTGGTCTGATCGGTGTGCTGATTGCAACCCTCAGCTCCGGCCTGAACGATCGTATTGTCGATCTGGCGCTGGGCGATATTCGCGCGGGAATTGGCATCGACTACGACACCGGCAGCTGGATCACTTCGGCTTATCAGGCGGCCGAAGTCGCTGCCATGATGATTGCGCCCTGGCTGGCGGTGACGTTTTCTCTGCGCCGCTTTACCCTAGTCGTGACCTTCGGTTTTATCTTCTTAGCGGCGATCCAGCCCTGGGTTACCGATCCGCTGCTCTTTATTTCACTGCGGGTGATCCAGGGGCTGTTCGGCGGCGCGCTGCCGCCAATGCTGATGACCGTGGCGCTGCGCTTTCTGCCGCCGAAAATCAAACTTTATGGGCTGGCGGCCTATGCGATGACGGCGACCTTTGGGCCGAACGTCGCCGCTTCGCTTACCGCCTTCTGGACCGATTCCGTGGGCTGGCAGTTTGCCTTCTGGCAGGTGATTCCTCCCTGCCTGATTGCGGCACTGTTAATTGGCTGGGGAATACCGCAGGATCCGCTGCGCACGGAGCGCCTGCGGCAGATGGATATCTTCGGAATGCTGACCGGCTGTAGCGGTATTGCGCTGATGGTGCTGACGCTGACTCAGGGAGAGCGGCTTGACTGGCTCAGCTCGCCGCTAATTAGCGCCATGCTGCTGGCATCGCTGGCGCTGCTGGTGACCTTCTTCATTAATGAGTGGTATCACCCGCTGCCGCTGTTCAAACTGCAGATGTTAAAGCGTAAAAATCTGGCCCACGGTTTGATGGCGCTCTCCGGCGTCCTGATCGTCTCGCTCTCCGGTTCCGCCCTGCCCGCGGCCTATTTTGCGCAGGTTGAGGGCTTTCGTACCGCCCAGTTTGCGCCGCTGGCGCTGATCGTCGGCCTGCCGCAGCTGCTGATTGCGCCGCTGATTGCCGCGCTGCTTAACCTGCGGTGGATAGACTGTCGCTGGATGCTGGCCGCCGGAGCCGGGCTGATGATCGCGTCCTGCCTGCTGGGAACGCAGCTGACCGGGGAGTGGTCGCGACAGAATTTCTGGCTGATTCAGACGATGCAGGCATTTGGTCAGCCGATGCTGATCCTGCCGATACTGATGAGTGCCACCAGCGTGGTCCTGCCGCCGGAAGGCCCGTTTGCCTCGGCCATGTTTAATACCGTTCGCGGATTTTCCACCGTCGCCGCCGGCAGCCTGATTGAAAACTTTCTCACCCATCGCGAGAAGTTTCACTCTCATATTCTGGTGGATAATCTGGGCAATCGTCCGTGGTCAATTGCCGCTGACAGCAGCAGCACGGCCGGTGCCCTACAGCCGCTGTTACCCGACGGTTCGCCGAGTTCACTGGAAAACCTCAGCCGCTTCAGCACGCTGGTGAAACATCAGGCGACGATCCTCAGCATCAGCGACGCCTATCTGCTGATTATCTGTTTTGCCCTGCTGCTGGTTGTGCTGACCGCCTGGCTGCCCAAACGCGTCTGGCCACCGCAAACCCTTATTCAACCTGCCCCACCAATAACGAGATCATAAAATGAGTTTCACACCTGCCAAACGGACCGCCCTGCTGACGCTGCTGCTGCTGATACTGCTGGGGATCGCTTTTTTCATCTGGTCAGCGATGGGCCGCCACGATCGCCGGACCGATGATGCCCGGATCGTGGCGGATTACACGCTGGTTGCGCCGAAGATTTCCGGCTACATTCGCCAGGTCAACGTTGCGGACAACCAGCAGATTAAGGCGGGCGATCTGCTGGCTACTCTTGATGACCGGGATTACCGCGTTGCGCTGGAAACCGCCCAGGCCAATTTGCAGGTCAGCCAGGCGAAGCTGAGCAGCGCGCAGGCGCTGCTCGACCAGCAGCAGGCCACGATTGCGCAGAGCGAAGCGGCGGTCAGCGCGAGCCAGGCATCGCTCAGCTACGCGGGACAAAATGCCGATCGCTACCGTAAGCTACTGAAAAGCGGCACGGCGACCGCCGACGAGCAGCAAAAATCCAATGCTGCGATGCTCAGCGCAGCCGCCCAGGTCAGGCAGAGCCAGGCGGCGGTGCTGGCTGCCCGCAGGCAGATCCCGGTGCTTCAGGCCAGCGTTCGCCAGGCGCAGGCGGACATTGCCGCATCGCAGGCCAGCGTGGACCAGGCGGAGCTGAATCTCTCCTATACCCGAATCGTCGCCCCTGTTTCAGGCACGGTGGGGCAGCGCGCACTGCGGGAAGGGGCCTGGGTTGCTGCCGGTACGCGGCTGCTGGCCGTGGTGCCGCTACAGCAGAGCTATGTTCTGGCCAATTTCCTGGAAACTCAGCTGGCGCAGGTCAGCCGCGGGCAGCCGGTCAGCATCACCGTCGATGCGCTGCCGGGCGTGATGCTGCGGGGCCACGTTGACAGTATTGCCCCGGCAACCGGTTCAACTTTTGCGGCAATTACCGCTGATAACGCCACCGGAAACTACACCAAGGTGGTGCAGCGGCTGCCGGTGAAGATCGTTCTGGAACAGGATCAGCCGGATCTGGCTCGCCTGAGAGTGGGAATGTCAGTTATTTCTGAATTAGAAATGCATTAATGTGAGAAAGTTCTCAGCATTATCGCCTTTATTTTGCCAGGCAATGCGGGTAAATTAGCTTTCGATCCTGCCGTGGGCTACCCATGGCGACCCAGCCTCAGCGCGTGCGGCCGTTGTTCGTTCGTCTGGGGTTGATTCTGTTCGCGTTACGCTGGCCCGGGATCGCCAAAGTCTTAACCGCGCAGAGGAGTTGTTTGGTGAAATACGCATTTATGGGGATCTCGTTTATCCTGCTGCTTTGGGTTGGTACCTTTTACCTGATGCTGTAGAGATCCCTGAAGGTGGGTCAGGCATGCCTGACCCGCATGGATACAGACGTTAATTAAAGCCCTTCCGCACCGCTTTTCGTCGCCGGTGGCGTAATGCCATTTGCCCGGAACAGCGTTTTTATTCCTCTGACCGCCTGACGAATGCGATCGCTGTTTTCAATCAGCGCAAAGCGTACGTGCGTATCGCCATAGTCCCCGAAGCCAATACCCGGCGAAACGCAGACCTTCGCTTCTTTCAGCAGCAGTTTGGCAAACTCCAGCGAGCCCAGGTGCGCGTACTGTTCAGGAATTTTCGCCCAGACATACATCGACGCCTTCGGATTATCCACCATCCAGCCCGCCTCATGCAGACCCTTGACCAGCACATCGCGGCGGCGCTTGTACTGCTCTGCAATATCACGCACGCACTGCTGATCGCCCTCCAGCGCGGCAATCGCGGCCACCTGTAGCGGCGTAAAGGTGCCGTAGTCGTGATAGCTTTTAATACGCGCCAGTGCGGCAACCAGATCCTTATTGCCGACCATAAAGCCGATGCGCCAGCCGGCCATATTGTAGCTTTTCGACAGCGTGAAGAACTCAACGGCCACGTCGCGCGCGCCGGGCACTTCCATAATAGAAGGCGCTTTCCAGCCGTCATAGACGATATCGGCATAGGCCAGATCGTGTATCACCAGCACGTTATACTGTTTAGCCAGCGCAATAACCCGCTCGAAGAAGTCCAGCTCCACACACTGTGCGGTCGGGTTGGACGGAAAACCGAGGATCATCATTTTCGGTTTCGGATAGCTTTCCCTAATGGCGCGCTCAAGTTCATTGAAGAAATCAACGCCGGCCACCAGCGGCACTGAACGCACCTGCGCGCCCGCAATCACCGCGCCGTAAATATGGATAGGGTAGCTGGGATTAGGCACCAGTACCGTGTCACCGTGGTCGAGCGTCGCCAGCATCAGGTGCGCCAGCCCCTCTTTCGAACCGATGGTCACGATGGCTTCAGATTCCGGGTCAATATCGACCTGATAACGATCGGCATACCAGCGGGAAATCGCCCGACGCAGGCGCGGAATGCCGCGTGAGGTCGAGTAGCCGTGCGTGTCTTCACGCTGCGCCACGGTGCAAAGCTTTTCGACGATGTGCGGCGGCGTTGGGCCATCCGGGTTACCCATACTGAAATCGATAATATCTTCTCCACGGCGACGTGCCGCCATTTTGAGTTCGGCGGTGATATTAAAAACGTAGGGTGGAAGACGTTCTATACGGGAGAAATGACGGGTTGAACTGAGATCAGCCATGATGTTTATGCTCGCTTACGTTAGCGCCCGGACCGTCCGAGCGACGCCGGTCACTGCGGTGACCGTGCATCGAACATAGCGTAATGTTTTGTCTGCTGTCGATAGGCAATATAAAATATTTTATTCAAACGGATTAATGCGCCCAAACACCCAGTCATTGACCCATTCGCCGCGCAGCAGATAGTTATGCCGCAGCGTCCCTTCCAGTTCGAAACCGTTTTTTTCCAGAACCCGACGCGATGCCTGGTTTCCTTCCACCACCTGCGCCTTCAGCTTATGAAACTCGCATTCGCGGAACAGATACTCGCTCAGCGTTGCCAGCGCCTCGCTGCCGTAGCCCTGACCAAAATGCTGGCTGAGCAGTGAATAGCCCACTTCCGCCTGACGGAACGGCACCCATTCGGCATTGGTGCCAATTAATCCTACGCACTCTCCGCCATTTTTCAGCCTGATAACCAGGCACAGCATGTGGAAACTGGTGATCTGCCAGGGCGCGAGACGGGTTTGAAAGCGCTGTCGGATATCCGCCAGCTGCGGTATGCCGCTGATAAACTGCATGCTGGTTTCATCGCTGTGTACCTGCAAAAAAAGCGACCAGTCTTCGGGCTGTAGCGTGGTAAGAACGAGTCGTTCGGAGGTTAATTGCATACAAATCTCACAAAAAAGGAAAAAACAGCGAACGCAGAGCGCCTTAACTGCCGCTTTTCAGCGCAGAACGCCGTGACCCTACCAAAAATGCCGGCGGAGAACGACTGCGGGACGTCGCAAAATTGACATTAGGCCAGGGAGTTTTTGCACCAGCGTCCCCGCCAATGGCAGGGACGCGTGATCTTCACTCTGCTCCCGGGGTGTAATTTGTTCCGGAGGGTCAAAAATCCTCGCAAGCGGGCAGTTTCGGCTGCGCATAAAACAGACATCCTCTTTTTAGCACTCGGTCTTTCCTCTATTATTGGAAAATTAACCAATAAGCGCTGAAAAATACGCTACACCTCCGCATAACCCCCTTTATTTATAGGGTATTTCCTCTATTATCCCGTTAAAGTCCGCCACTTACCGCGTCTTAAACGGGATAATAAAGATCCTCTTTTTGTTACCTGGTCTTTCCCCTATTAGCGGCCAGGAGGAAATTTGTCGAAGCCATTAGCCAGCATCGCCTGGCTACCCTTCCCCTGTTCCCCTGTTCCCCTGTTCCCCTGTTCAGGATCAGGGAAATCAGTGACTGTTTAGCCGCAGGCGTAGCACAAACGTCCGCCATTTCTTATCATAAGCGTATTGTCACCCGTCAGCCGAGATGCCCGTGCATTCTATGTTTGAAATGCTGCTTGCCGTATTCGATCGCGCAGCGCTAATGCTTATCAGCTTGTTTTTTATCACCCGGACCCGCCACTTTCGTCAGCTGCTGCAAAAAGATGAGCACTCGCGGCAGGAGCTGGTGGCCGTTACCGCCATTTTCTCGCTGTTCGCCCTGTTCAGCACCTGGACCGGCATTAATGTGGAAGGCTCACTGGTTAACGTGCGCACGATTGCCATTATGTCCGGCGGGATCTTGTTTGGTCCCTGGGTCGGTCTGTTCACTGGTATCATTGCCGGGCTGCACCGCTTCTTAATCGATATCGACGGTGTGACCTCGGTTCCCTGCCTGATTACCAGCATCGTCGCCGGTATTGCCGCCGGCTGGATCAACCTGAAGGTGCTGAAAGAGAAGCGCTGGAGCGCCGGTATTATCGGCGGCATGCTGTGCGAGTCGCTGACCATGCTGCTTATCATCCTGTGGGCTAATCCCACCTCCAGGGGGATAGATATCGTGGCTGAAATTGCCGTTCCGATGATCCTTGGCACCACCAGCATTGGTCTGATTGTACTCCTGGTGCAGAGCGTAGAGGGAGAAAGAGAGGCCGTTGCCGCCCGGCAGGCTAAGCTGGCGCTGGATATTGCCAATAAAACGCTGCCGCTGTTCCGCCAGATTAACCATCGCTCGCTGCGCACCGTCTGCGAGATTATCCGTGATGATATCAGTGCCGATGCGGTCGCCATTACCGATACCCACCAGATTATGGCCTACGTTGGCTGCGGTGAAGAGAACTACCACAGCGGCGATAACGGCATCAGCCCTACCACCGCCACCGCGATTGCCGAAGGCAAGATTATTATCAAGAACAACGACGAAGCGCACCGCACGCCGGAAATCCACTCCATGATCGTCATCCCGCTATGGGAAAAAGGCGAGGTCACCGGCACGTTGAAAATTTACTATCGCCACGCCCACCGCATTACCGGGTCGCTGAAGGAGATGGCGGTGGGGCTGTCTCAGATTATCTCTACCCAGCTGGAGGTATCCCGCGCCGAGCAGCTGCGGGAAATGGCAAATCGCGCCGAACTGCGGGCGCTACAGAGCAAGATTAATCCGCACTTTCTGTTCAACGCGCTTAACGCCATCTCCTCCTCAATTCGTCTTAATCCGGATACCGCGCGCCAGCTGATTGCCAACCTGTCCCGCTATCTGCGCTACAACCTGGAGCTGAACGATGACGAGATCATCGACATTAAGAAAGAGCTGTACCAGGTTAAAGACTATATCGCCATCGAACAGGCAAGATTTGGCGATAAGCTGACGGTTATCTACGATATCCAGGAAGATGTCAGCTGTTCGCTGCCCAGTCTGCTGATCCAGCCGCTGGTAGAAAACGCTATCGTCCACGGTATTCACCCCTGCCGCGGTAAAGGCGTGGTGACGCTGAGCATTAAAGATCGGGGAGACCGGATACATATTTCGGTGCGCGATACCGGCAACGGTATTGCCGAAGAGGTAATTGCGCGGGTAGAGAATAACGAGATGCCGGGAAATAAAATCGGCCTGCTTAACGTGCATCACCGGGTTAAACTGCTGTACGGTGAAGGACTGCATATTCAGCGCCTGAATCCGGGCACGGAGATCTCCTTCTGTATTACTAAAGACGGTACGGCGCTGCCGGAAAATCATCCCGGTTCACTGCCGGTATCCTCTCTGCAAACCGGGAAAACGTTGTGAAAGCGATCATTGTTGAAGATGAATTTCTTGCCCAGCAGGAGCTGAGCTGGCTTATCCGTCAGCACAGCCAGATTACCATTGATGCCACCTTCGATGACGGACTGGATGCCCTGAAATATTTACAAACTCATCAGCCTGACGTGATTTTTCTGGATATCAATATCCCGTCGCTGGACGGGATGCTGCTGGCGCAGAACATCAGTAAATTCGCCAATAAGCCGCTGATCGTATTTATCACCGCCTACAAAGAGCACGCCGTCGATGCCTTTGAACTGGAGGCTTTCGACTATATTCTGAAGCCCTATCAGGAAATGCGGATGGTCACCCTGCTGCGTAAGCTGGAAAACCACGCGCGTCAGGATCAGGGACCGGGTGCCGCCAGCCCTCGCCCGGCCTCGCACAGTATCAATCTGGTGAAGGATGAGCGGATTATTGTCACGGACATTAACGATATTTATTACGCCGAGGCGCACGAGAAGCTGACCTTTGTCTATACGCGGCGGGAGGAGTATGTGATGTCAATGAACATGACAGAGTTCTGCAACCGTCTGCCGGAGGAGTATTTCTTTCGCTGCCACCGCTCCTGGTGCGTAAACCTGAGTAAAATCCGCGAGATTGAACCCTGGTTTAACAATACCTATATCCTTAAACTGCGCGACCTGGATTTCCAGGTTCCGGTGAGCCGCAGCAAGGTGAAGGCGTTTCGCCAGCTGATGCGCCTGTAACTCCGCGCACCAGCGGCTAACGTGCGTTACAGCACCTGGCCCAGCGCCTGGCGCAGATGCGCACCGGCACCCAGCAGACCCGGCTGTTCGTGGGTGATCAGGTAAACCGGAATGTCGGCAACGTACTCTTTGAACCGGCCTTTATCTTCAAAGGCCGCGCGGAAGCCGGACGCTTTAAAGAAGTCGAGGAAGCGCGGCACAATCCCACCGGCAATATAGACCCCGCCAAAGGTGCCCAGATTCAGCGCCAGGTTGCCGCCAAACCGCCCCATGCTGACGCAGAACATCGACAGCGCACGGCGGCAGTCGATGCAGCTGTCGGCCAGCGCCCGCTCGGTGACGTCTTTCGGCTCCAGCTTTTCCGGCACCCGCCCATCTGATTTGACGATGGCCCGGTACAGATTGACCAGGCCGCTGCCGGAGAGGATCCGCTCGGCGGAGACGTGGCCCAGCTCGGCGCGCAGCACAACAAGGATCTGGTCCTCTTCCTCACTGTTGGCGGCGAAGTCAACGTGCCCCCCCTCGCCCGGCAGACTGACCCAGCGCCGGTCTACGTGGACCAGATGAGAAACGCCCAGGCCGGTTCCGGCACCGTAAATCGCCACGGGTTTATCTTTTACCGGCTCCTTGCCGCCAAACTGCAACAGATGTTCGGGTTTCAGCATCGGCACGGCCATAGAAACGGCGGTGAAATCGTTGATAATTTCCAGGTGTTGCAGACCCAGGTTGGCTTTCATCTCCTGCGTGGAAAATTGCCAGTGGTGGTTGGTCATCTCGACCCGATCGCCGTTAATCGGGCAGGCGATAGCAATACAGGCCGCCGCGATCTCATGCTGCTGCGCATCAAGCCAGGTACGGATCACCGCTTCCAGACTGTCATAGTCAGACGTAGAGAACGTTTTGGCCTGGGAGATGGCGCCGCTGGCAACATCACAAAGTGCAAGGCGTGCATTGGTGCCACCGACATCACCAACCAAAGCATACTGAGTCATTATGGGTTTGCTCCGCTAAGATCGAAAAAACACACTATAAAATCCCCCTGCGCAAACAACAACGCCGTCCGGGAAAAAGATGCGGAAGCGCGGCTAAGATTTGCCTTCCCTGGCAGGGTATAACCGGTAAAACAGTGGCGGTCTGATAATGTGTAACAAGCCGCGTTTCAGCGTCCATTGCGCTCATGCAGCGAACGGGTTACCGCCGCCAGCAGCGGCGGAATATCCTGCTGCGGCAGCACCACCTCTATCAGCGACAGCCTGGGGCTGTCCGCCGCCAGCGCCATCACCTCGTGCAGCTGCACCGTCTGCGTGACCCGCCAGCTCTCCGCAGGGTTATTCACGCTCAGCGCCTGGGTCAGGTGCGTCCAGTTCCAGTGGGCGATATCGTTATAGCGCTGCTCCGCGCCGTGGATCGCCCGCTCCACCGTATAGCCGTCGTTGTTTAGCAGGAATATCACCGGATTCTGACCGTCACGGAGCATAGTTCCCAGCTCCTGTATCGTCAGCTGCGCCGAGCCGTCGCCGACAATCAGGATCACCCGCCGTCCCGGTTCCGCCGTACCCGCACCGAACGCCGCGGGCAGCGTATAGCCAATCGATCCCCACAGCGGCTGTACCAGCAGTCGGGCATTCTGCGGCAGGCGCAGCGCCGCGGCCCCGAATGCAGCGGTGCCCTGATCGGCCAGTATGATATCGCCGGGGCGCAAAAAGGCCTGCATCGTTTGCCAGAAGCTGCCCTGCGTCAGGCTGTCCGAGAGATCTTCTGCCAGCGTCGGCGGCGCGACGATATGCCGCTGCCAGCCTGCACCGTGACGCTGCGCCAGCCGGTGCAGCACCTCCAGCGCCGCCGCCATCGGCACGTTGTGGAAGTCCTGCCCCTGCACACGGCAGTCGAACAGGCCCACCTCGATGGTTTTGTCGCCGTCGATCCGCTGAGTAAATCCGGCGGTAAGGGTATCGGTAAACTTCACGCCGACGCTGATAAGCGCCTCGCTTTGCTCAATGACCTCGCGGGTGCTGCGCGCGCTGGACGCTCCGGCATAGGTGCCGGCAAAGCCGTAGAGCGTTTCTTCCACCACGCTTTTCCCCATCAGCAGGGTGGCAAAGGGCATCGGGACCTCCAGCAGCCAGGCCTTCAGACGGGTCTGCTGACGGGCGCGGTCGGCAAGGAAATCAACCAGCATCGCGACACTGTCCGCGGCGGCCAGCAGCTGTTCCGCCGCATCTGCAAAGGCCGCCAGCTGGTGCGCATCAGCAGGTATATGCAGATCGAGCGGTGAAGAGGGGGGAAGCAGCGGGCTGGCCGCCACGTTGGTCGCCAGCAGCAGATAAACCGGTCGGCGTTCAGTCAGCGCGCAGCGCAGTAGCCTGTCTATTTCAGCCGCCGCGTTGTCGGCCGTCAGCACGCTGCTGGCGACACAGATCTCCTGATGCATACGTAAAAAATGGCCAAAATCACCGTCGCCCAGCGTGTGGTGCAGCAGTTCGCCATTGCGCTGCGCGGTCTGTGACGGCGCACCGACAATATGTACCACCGGCAGATACTCGGCATAGCTGCCCGCCACGCCGTTAATGGCGCTCAGTTCACCGACGCCAAAGGTAGTCAGCAGCGCGGCAGCCCCCCGGCAGCGGGCGTAACCGTCCGCAGCGTAAGCGGCGTTAAGTTCGTTGGCGCATCCCACCCAGGCTAACCGGGGATGGGCAATCACACTGTCCAGAAACTGCAAATTATAGTCACCCGGCACGCCAAAAAGATGGTCAACGCCAGCCTCATTCAAACGATCCAGCAGATAATCACCAACGGTATAACGGTTCATCGCCGACACTCCTCTACGGGGCATAGGTTGAGTATTGGCGATATTTTTTACTCCACCCGCAGAAAGACTCCGCTGAAAATGTCAACAGATCGTTACGCGGTGAATTTATTGTTAAGTTGCGATCCGCCGCGCGATTTCTGTGAGTGTAACCGTATACACTTCAAGACTTGCCGCGACTTAAATTCTTAACTGACAGGATTTTTCTATGTTTTATCAGGCAGATGAACAGCGTTATCACTCCATGACTTACTCTCGCTGCGGGCGCAGCGGCCTGAAGCTTCCGGCGATTTCCCTCGGGCTCTGGCATAATTTTGGCGACAGCACGCGTGTCGATACCAGCCGTGACCTGCTTCGGCATGCCTTTGATAACGGTATCACCCATTTTGATCTGGCGAACAACTACGGTCCGCCGCCAGGATCGGCAGAGGAACACTTTGGCCGTATTCTGCGGGAGGACTTCCGCCCCTGGCGCGATGAGCTGGTCCTGTCCAGCAAGGCCGGTTACACCATGTGGCCGGGTCCCTACGGCGACTGGGGATCGCGCAAGTATCTGATTTCCAGCCTCGACCAGAGTCTGAAGCGTATGGGCGTGGAGTACGTGGACATCTTCTATCATCACCGCCCCGATCCGGAAACGCCGCTGGAAGAGACCATGACCGCGCTCGATCATCTGGTACGCCAGGGAAAAGCGCTCTACGTCGGCCTGTCCAACTATCCGGCGGAGCTGGCCGCCGAAGCCATCGCCATGCTGAAGGCGCTGGGCACACCCTGCCTGATCCATCAGCCCAAGTATTCAATGTTTGAACGCACCCCGGAAGACGGGCTGCTGGATGTCCTGACGGAACAGGGCGTTGGCAGCATTGCCTTCTCGCCGCTGGCCGGTGGAGTGTTAACCGACCGCTATCTGAACGGCATCCCGGAAGATTCCCGCGCCGCCAGCGGCAGCGTCTTCCTGAGCAGCAACCAGCTGACGGCCGAGAAGATGGATAAGGTGCAGCGCCTGAACGCCCTGGCACAGCAGCGCGGTCAGAAACTGTCGCAGATGGCGTTGGCCTGGGTCCTGCGCGGCGATCGCGTGACCTCGGTCCTGATCGGTGCGAGTAAAACCAGCCAGATTGACGATGCGCTGGGTATGCTCGATAAACGCAGTTTTAGTGACGATGAGCTGGCGGCTATCGACGCTATTCTCGGCTAGCGAAGACCTGTCAGTATGGCCGACCGCGCCCCGGGTCGGCCCTCTTTACGCTCTCCGTTGAAACGCCGCCTGCCACGTTGTCTGCCCATGCCCATGCCCATGCCTGTGCCTGTGCCTGTGCCTGTGCCTGTGCCTGTGCCTGTGCCTGTGCCTGTGCTCCGCTAATTTTCCTGCGGATAAATCCCAAATCCTTCGATTCGTCGCTTTTTCAGAGTTCACCGGGCGTCATCGCTGCTTTCTCCCTTTATTCTGCGCTAACGGCGGAGAGGTCTGACCGCTAATAAGGAGAAAGAATGAAACACTTTTTAGTAATTGCGATGATGCTGGCCTGTTTATCACCGCTGACTTTACGCACCGCTCTGGCCGACGGCGCAAGCATTACGCTGCTGCCGGGCGTCACTCTGCACCTGGGCGATCGCGACGATCGCGGCCGCTACTGGGACGGCGGCCGCTGGCGCGATGACCGCTGGTGGCGTGATAACTACCGCTATGATGAGGGGCGCTGGTGGCGCCATGAGCAGTGGCGTCGTCATCAGGAGATGCGTCGCCACCATCAGTGGGAGAAAGAGCGCCGCTGGCATGAACGGGAACGTCGCCGGGAGTGGCGTCACCATGAGCGCGAACGTCGTCATCATCATCGCCATCCGCACTGATACTGACTACCCGCGCTACAGTCCCATCGCCATGGCAATCAGCAGGTAGCCGTTAAGCACAACGACAACTGCCACGATCAGACGGCCCAGGTTCTGCATCAGCCGTGAGTTGACCAGGTCGCCCATCAGCTCGCGGTTGCCGGTAAACGACAGCAGCGGCACCAGGGCCAGCGCGATACCGAAGCTCAGCAGCACCTGGCTCATCACCAGAATTCGCGTAGGTTCCCAGCCGGCGAGGATCACGATAAACGAGGGCAGCATGGTGATGACCCGGCGGACCAGCAGCGGAATATGGAAATGGATAAAGCCCTGCATCACCACCTGGCCTGCCATCGTGCCCACCACCGTTGAAGAGAGTCCGGCGGCCAGCAGGCTCAGACCAAATACCATCGCCGCGGCTTTGCCCAGCAGCGGATCGAGGGTCAGGTAGGCCTCATCCAGCTCGGCAACCCCGCTGTGACCGCTGAAATGAAAAGCGGCAGCGGCGGTGGCCATCATCGCCAGATTAACAAACCCGGCGATGGTCATTGCCACCGCAACGTCCAGCTTGGTGGCGCTGTAACGTTCGCTGCGCGTGCCGTCCGTCTGATCCTGGGTCAACGACGAGTGCAGATAGATAACATGCGGCATGATGGTTGCCCCCAGCACTCCGGCGGCCAGCAGTACCGCCTCAGAGGTAGGCAGCGACGGTACTGCCATGCCCTGCACCAGATCGACCATTCTGGGCTGAGAGAAAAACAGCTCAATGATGTAGGCGGCGGCAACAAACAGCAGCAGACCGCCGATAACCAGTTCAAGGGGCTTCTGACCCCGACCCTGTAGCATCAGGATCAGGAAAGTTGCGGCGCCGGTCAGCATTGCGCCCTGTAGCAGGCTAACGCCGAACACCAGCTTAAAACCGATGGCCGCGCCGATAAACTCGGCCAGGTCGGTTGCCATGGCGATGATTTCCGCCTGTACCCAGTAAAACCAGACCGCCGGGCGGGGAAAGCGATCGCGAATATGTTCACAGAGATTCTTACCGGTGGCGATACCCAGCTTTGCCGACATCAGCTGGATAATCATTGCCATGACGTTAGCCCAGACCACCACCCACAGCAGGGTATAGCCATAGGACGCGCCCGCCTGGATGTTTGTGGCAAAATTTCCGGGATCGATATAGCCAATAGCCGCAATAAACGCCGGCCCCATCAGGGCAAACTTAATTTTCCGGTTACCGCGAACGCTACGCTCGGCTGTGCGGCTTTCCAACATAGCAGGACCTCTGAAGTACGTCTGATAAGGTATTTCGCCATAAATGATAATGACAATCAAACGCATTTGTGACGGTTTTGGTTATCGCTGTGATAGCCAGCGCTAAGAAATATAGCAATGGCTATATTTTGAGGCAATTAATGCTATGAACATAAAATGCGTAACTCTTTCACTGTAGGATATTCGCAATTCACTTACCAGTAGTAGGGTGGTTTTTCCATCGCCTTTCGGCGCGATTTAGGCTAAGTAATAGGGTGCAAACCTCCGGGGTGTCGAAAAAATCCCCCGTTGGGATGAAAAACCTGTGACGGCTCATTCTTTTCTGCAAAAAGCTGTAATAGGTAATTGCTATATTGTGGATTAAGTCTCGTTTTTCCAAATCTTGTTACATAGAATGTGCAACCAAATATAACTGCCCTCAAATTTATTGGAGCAAACATGTCCCGCATTCTTCAATTCGCACTGGCACTGGCGGTCGTTGCGCTGTTGGCCCTACTGGTCAGCCGCGACAGGAAAAATATCCGCATACGCTTCATCATTCAGCTACTGGTGATTGAAGTTCTGCTGGCCTGGTTCTTCCTTAACTCTAACGTGGGCCTGGGCTTTGTTCAGGGCTTCTCGGACATGTTCGATAAGCTGCTGAAGTATGCGGCAGAAGGAACCAACTTTGTCTTCGGTAACATGAGCGACAAAGGCCTGGCCTTCTTCTGGCTGAACGTCCTGTGTCCGATAGTCTTCATCTCTGCGCTGATCGGTATTCTGCAACACTTCCGCATTCTGCCTATCATCATTCGCGCAATCGGTACGGTGCTGTCGAAGATTAACGGCATGGGGAAACTGGAGTCATTTAACGCGGTCAGCTCACTGATTTTAGGGCAGTCTGAAAACTTCATTGCCTATAAAGATATCCTGGCAAAAATGTCCGAGCGCCGGATGTACACCATGGCGGCGACGGCGATGTCCACGGTGTCGATGTCTATCGTCGGTGCCTACATGACCATGCTGCAACCTAAGTATGTGGTGGCGGCGCTGGTGCTCAATATGTTCAGTACCTTTATCGTTCTGTCGCTGATCAACCCTTACCGGGTGGATAGCGAAGAGGATCTGAAGCTGAACAATACTCATAAAGGCCAGAGTTTCTTCGAGATGCTGGGTGAGTACATCCTGGCCGGTTTCAAAGTGGCGGTTATCGTCGCGGCGATGCTGATTGGCTTTATCGCGCTTATCTCAGCGGTTAACGCCCTGTTTGACTTTATTTTCGGTATCAGCTTCCAGGGGATCCTGGGCTATCTGTTCTATCCGTTTGCCTGGATTATGGGTGTGCCGGCTAATGAGGCGCTACAGGTTGGCAGTATCATGGCCACCAAACTGGTGTCCAACGAGTTTGTGGCGATGATGGATCTGCAAAAAATCGCCGGTCAGCTGTCGCCGCGCGGTGAAGGCATCCTGTCCGTATTCCTGGTGTCCTTCGCTAACTTCTCCTCTATCGGCATCGTTGCCGGGGCGATTAAAGGACTGAACGAAGAGCAGGGTAATGTCGTTTCCCGCTTCGGTCTGAAACTGCTGTACGGCTCAACGCTGGTCAGCATCCTGTCGGCCTCCATCGCCGGTCTGGTACTGTAATACGCCTGCGGGGTCATCCGGCCCCGCACGCTACCGCCCTCTCCTGCTGCCCGCATCGCGTTCATTCCCGGTTCATCCGTTTATCCTGCTGTTCCCCCCGCTGTTTCTCCGCTAACCCGCCGCTGCTTTTCAGATTAGCTATGCAGATAAACGCATTTCACAGACGGTAAATTCGGGCTTAGGTTGGCTCTTGTCTCGCGCAGCTATCCTGCCGCCGCGTATTTTAAAACCTATCCGGAATCGCTTATGACTGAAAACACGCTCTTAACCCGTGACTATCATCACCTCCGCACCGCCCTGTTAAACCGCGAAGAGCTGGCGCTGGTTGACGTACGCGAAGAGGCACAGTTTGCCTCCGGGCATCCGCTGTTTGCGATCAATATCGCCCTCTCCAAGCTGGATATTGAAATCCTGAACCGCATCCCACGTCTGAATACGCCGGTGACACTTTACGACAACGGTGAAGGGCTGGCGCAGGAGGCGGCAGCGCGCCTGCGTGAACTTGGCTATCGCGATGTGGCGCTGCTGGCTGGTGGACTGGCGGGATGGTCAGAAGCCGGCGGCGAGCTGTTCACCGGGGTTAACTCGGCGGTGAAAGCTTTTGCTGAACTGGCCGGCATCGACTGGAAGCAGGGACGGCCGGATCTGAATATCGACGGGGAGAGCAAATCCGCACGCCAGGTTGCGGATCGGGCCGGCGTGCTGCGTACCTCGCTGGACGAACTGAGCGCGTGGCAGCAACAAGATCGCCGTACGATTTACCTGTTCGACATCCGGGACGCCGCGGCGCACGCGCAGGGGTATCTGGCGGGCGCGCGCCCCGTACCGGCCAGCCAGCTGATTCAGGAAGTTGACCACTACGCCAGCGTAAACGGCGCATGGATTGTGCTGGCGGATGAGAATGAGGCCCGCGCGAATATCACCGCCTCGTGGCTGGCGCAGCTCGGCTGGCAGGTTTTCGTACTGGACAGGCTGCGCCGCGACGATTTCAGCGTTAGCGGCGGCTGGTCACCGCGTATTCCCTCGCTGCCCGCTCAGCAGGAGGTTGAACCGGCGGAGCTGGCGGCCCTGTTAGCCGCAGGCGATATTCAGGTGCTGGATTTCACCACCAGCGCTAACTACGTTAACGCACACATTCCGGGAGCGGCCTGGCTTCAGCGTTCGGCGCTCACGCAGAGAGGAGCGGACGTGCTGCCGGATGCGGCACGCTACGTGGTGACCTGCGGCAGCAGTATGCTGGCCCGCTATTCGGTTGCCCGGCTGGAGCAGCTGACCGGTAAGCCTGTCAGCGTGCTAAAAGGCGGAAACGCGGCGTGGAAAGCGGCAGGACTGCCGGTAGAGAACGGTGAAACCCACCTGCTGCTGCCGCGTATCGACCGCTATCGTCAACCGAATGAGGCGGCGGATGATTCTGCCGCCGCCGTCCAGAGCCACCTCCGCTGGAGAAACGGACTGATCGCGCAGCTTGAGCGCGACGGTACGCACGGCTTCCGGCCATTGAAAGCCTGAATCGGGCCGACAGAGGGGCCTGCGCCGCACGGTAAGCGGATAAAACCGCTGGCCGGAGCTGAACGCCGGGCCGGGCACAGCGAATGAACGGTGGGGATTAGGTGCGTTGGAATAACGGGTAGCGTGACAGGCTGCCCTTTTCGCCTCCGATCGCGGCGAGATCCAAAAAAAGAAAACAAAAAAATCCGCCGAAGCAGATTAGGTGACGTGCAGAAGATGTGTTGAGAATTTGGTGGAGATAAGCGGGATCGAACCGCTGACCTCTTGCATGCCATGCAAGCGCTCTCCCAGCTGAGCTATACCCCCACTACTAAAACTCTGTTTTTCGGTGCCACTTCAATCTTCTGGTAAGATTTGGTGGAGATAAGCGGGATCGAACCGCTGACCTCTTGCATGCCATGCAAGCGCTCTCCCAGCTGAGCTATACCCCCAGACCGAAAAACCGTGTCGTGTTGACGGCGGGGATAATATGAAACGGTGGGGTTGGTGTCAACGGCAAATTAACATTCTGAGATCGATCGCTGAAAAAGCCGCCAACCCGGCGGATAAAGCGATAACGCACTGATTCTACCCCCTTCGCCACCGCGGATTTCGCCATGTTAATTATTGGTAATTTATATAGGTAAATACCTTGTTTTTGTTAATTCGCCGTGCAAAACTTGCGCCCGTTTTTTGGATGCCGGACCTTCTCTGCGCTGGATGCGCGCGTTTCAGTACGCGACGAAATCCGGTACTTTTCCGCCACCTTTAAATCAGAGTCATCATGTCTTTGCATACACCAAAAGAGATTGCAGCCGTTGTTGTTCAGTCAGGCGTTATTAAAAGCCGTTCTTCCGTCTCCTCCCTGTTAATTCTTGGTTTTATGGCCGGCGCCTTCATTGGCTTTGGCTTCCTGCTCTATATTCACGTCATTAACCAGCTACCGGCCGACTGGGGCTCGTTTGGCGTGTTTCTGGGGGCAGCGGTCTTCCCGGTAGGGATTATTATGACCGTGCTGGCCGGTGGTGAACTCCTGACCGGCAATATGATGCTGCTGCCGGTGGCCTGGTTTGCCCGCAAAATCACGATGCTCAGCGTATTGCGTAACTGGCTGTGGGTCACCCTCGGTAACTTTCTCGGCAGCGTGGCGATCGCCTGGCTGTTCGGACATTTGATTGGCCTGACCGAAGGTGATTACCTGAAGAAAACCGTGGCGATTGCCAGCGCGAAAGTGAACGCTGACTTCCTGCACGCCTTTGTTTCCGGTATCGGCTGTAACTGGCTGGTTTGCCTGGCTACCTGGCTGGCATTTGCCAGTAAAGACGTGGTGGGTAAAATCTTCGCCATGTGGTTTCCGGTAATGGCCTTTGTCGCCATCGGTTTCCAACACGTTGTCGCGAATATGTTTGTCATTCCCGCGGCTATTTTTGCCGGATATCTGAGCTGGTCAGAATACCTGCCAAACTTTGCTGCGGTATTCCTCGGTAATACCGTTGGCGGCGCGGTGTTTGTTGGTCTGGCCTACTATATTGCCTACCGTCCTCGCCAGGAAGAAGCGGCGGTATCCCTCTGATTTCATCTCCCCCGCGCGTTCGCTGCGGGGGTAATTTCCCATTGTGCTGGTAATTTTTCATCCCCGTTTAAGTCAGGTTAGTAGTTTGTATTAGTTGTTCGAGTGATGAATTGTTGTAATATGTTCAATTACTTTATTCGGCAAAAAGGGATAGTAACGTGAAAAAGGATTGGTTAACGCCGGAAGAACTGGCACAGCAAACGGGTTTTAGCAGGCAAACCATCAATAAGTGGGTAAAGAAAGAGGGCTGGACCACAGCTCCAAAACCCGGCGTTCAGGGCGGCAAAGCCCGCATGATTCATATTGATGAACGCGTAAAATTGTTCTTAAAATCAACACGTCATGCATCTGAACCCGCCGCGCATTACCGTGTGAATCAAAATTCCCTTTCTTCACTCTTGGTGACGTCATTACAGCAGTTAAGCAGTGACGAACAGGAAAAGCTGGCAGCCCTGTTGCTGCGCGAAGGTATTCAGGGAATTTTGCAAAGACTCGGAATTCGTAGCGTATAAGTGATACCGCCTGCGTTACGATGACGCGTTAGGCGATGTAGTAACTGGAACAAATAAAGGGCGCAGCTTTAGCATGCGCCCTTTTTTAATGGAAATTTTACCCCTGCCCGCTTAATAACCCACGTATTAACGCCGGATGACAGCCGGACTGCCCCGTGACATCGCCACAGGTAATTGGATCATAACTTTCGGCTAAAAAAATACCGGTCACCGAAGTGACCGGTATTTAATTGCCGGACATGCTACAAGCGGAAAATCATCCTTCGCGGGTCGCGATAAACGCCAGCGCTTTTTCGATACGGGCGACGCTGCGGGACTGGCCAATTGCGTGGACAGTCACATCCAGACCCGGCGACTGCCCGGCTCCGGTGACCGCTACGCGCAGCGGCATACCGACTTTACCCATACCGACTTCCAGCTCATCCGCGGTGGCCTGAATGGCGTGGTGAACGTTCTCCGCGCTCCAGTCGGTTATCGCGGCCAGCTTATCGCGCACCACTTCCAGCGGCTGACGGGCAACCGGGCGCAGATGTTTTTTCGCCGCATCCGCATCAAAATCATCAAAATCTTCGTAGAAGTAGCGGCAGGAAGCGGCCATCTCCTTCAGCGTTTTGCAACGCTCGCCCAGCAGGGTCACCAGCTGCGACAGCTGTGGCCCGGTACGGGTATCAATGTTTTCCTGCTCGATATGCCATTGCAGGTGAGTGGCCACGTACTCCGGCGCCAGGCTGTTGATATAGTGATGGTTCAGCCACTGGAGCTTTTCGGTATTAAAGGCGCTGGCAGACTTGCTGACGGCATCCAGATCGAACAGCGCTTTCATCTCGTCAATGGAGAAAATTTCCTGATCGCCGTGTGACCAGCCGAGACGCACCAGGTAGTTCAGCAGCGCTTCCGGCAAATAACCGTCATCGCGATACTGCATCACACCGACCGCGCCGTGGCGCTTGGACAGTTTTTTCCCGTCATCGCCGAGGATCATGGAAACGTGCGCATAGACCGGTACATGCGCACCAATCGCTTTCAGAATATTGATCTGGCGCGGCGTGTTGTTGATATGGTCCTCGCCACGGATAACGTGGGTGATGCCCATATCCCAGTCGTCGATAACCACGCAGAAGTTATAGGTTGGCGCACCGTCGGTACGGCGAATAATCAGATCGTCCAGCTCCTGGTTGCTGAACTCAATCGGCCCACGGATTTGATCGTCAAAAATAACGGAGCCGTCCTGCGGGTTGCGAAAGCGCACCACGCAGGGTTCGTCGTTGGCATGGTGTTCATGACTGTCGCGGCAGCGGCCGTCGTAGCGAGGCTTCTCGCCGTTCGCCATCTGCGTTTCACGCAGTGCTTCCAGACGCTCTTTCGAGCAGTAGCACTTGTAAGCCGAACCCGCTTCCAGCATTTGATCGATAACGGCGTTATAACGATCGAAACGCTTGGTCTGATAGTACGGGCCTTCATCCCAGTCCAGGTTCAGCCAGTTCATCCCATCCATAATGGCATCGATCGCCTGCTGGGTTGAACGCTCCAGATCGGTATCTTCAATACGCAGCACAAACTCACCGCCGTGGTTGCGGGCAAACAGCCAGGAATAAAGTGCGGTACGAGCGCCGCCAACGTGCAGATAGCCGGTTGGACTGGGAGCGAAGCGGGTTTTGATTTTCATGAATGAATGCCTTATTACGCGGATGCTTTGGCCAGAGTCGGGGCAAAATATGCCGTTCTGATTTTCGTAACAGACATTCTATCACCCGTGGCCGAATCCTCAACGCCAAACCCGATTTACAGGCTGGGGATCGGGGCTGATTTGTTTAGCAAGCGTCTGTTTTTGCCTGAAATGAGCGCGCGCTGGCTATTTTTAAGACGAACTCACGTTTTCAATTGAAAAAGCGTTGACTCGTTTCCTCGGTTCCCTATAATGCGACTCCACACAGCGGGGGTGATTAGCTCAGTTGGTAGAGCATCTCCTTTACACGGAGGGGGTCGGCGGTTCGAGCCCGTCATCACCCACCATTCAAATGAATGGAGCCCGCAGGATTAAGCAGTACCCGAAGATGTGAAGTATGGGTGATTAGCTCAGTTGGTAGAGCATCTCCTTTACACGGAGGGGGTCAGCGGTTCGAGCCCGTTATCACCCACCATACTTCATCGCATTTTTGGCAGCAGTAACGATATGGGTGATTAGCTCAGTTGGTAGAGCATCTCCTTTAAACGGAGGGGGTCGGCGGTTCGAGCCCGTCATCACCCACCATATCGGGTCGTTAGCTCAGTTGGTAGAGCAGTTGACTTTTAATCAATTGGTCGCAGGTTCGAATCCTGCACGACCCACCAATGTAATGAGGCGCCCTAAAGGCGCCTTTTTGCTGTCTGCGATTCGGGCGGGGTTCGAACCTGCGGCAGGTTCGGGTCGAACGCAGTGAGACAGCGTTGCCCCCGGCAACGACCCGAAGGGCGAGGCGAAGCCGAGTCATCCTGCACGACCCACCAATGTAATGAGGCGCCCTAAAGGCGCCTTTTTGCTATCTGCGATTCGGGCGGGGTTCGAACCTGCGGCAGGTTCGGGTCGAACGCAGTGAGACAGCGTTGCCTTCGGCAACGACCCGAAGGGCGAGGCGAAGCCGAGTCATCCTGCACGACCCACCAATGTTAAGAAGGCGCCCTAAAGGCGCCTTTTTGCTGTCTGCGATTCGGGCGGGGTTCGAACCTGCGGCAGGTTCGGGAATGCCCTATTAATAAGATGGCGCCAGCGCCCGCTGTTCGTTCAGCAGCGCGGCCTGCTGGCGGACCTCCTGCCAGATCGCTTCGGCGGCGGGCGTAAGTGAACGGTTTTTCCGCCGCACCAGCATGATGCTACGGTTAATCTCCGGCACCATACGCCTGACCATCAGCGGCCGTCCCTGCGGCAGCGGCAGCGCCAGAGCGGGAAGTATGCTGATGCCGATCCCGGCTTCGACCATCGGATAGAGCGTGGCCGGGTGGCCAATCTCCTGCGCAATATCCGCCCTCACCTGCTGCTGACGCAGCGCTTCATCAATCAGCACCCGGCTGCCGGAGGCATAGTCCTGAAGCACCAGCGTGCGCTGATTCAACATATGCCAGTGAAGATTCGCCTGCTGCGCCAGCGGATCGTCCGTGCGGCACAGCAGCAGGAAGGGTTCGTCCAGGATCGCCTCGCACTCCAGATCGTCGGCCTGCAGAGGACCGATAACAATGCCGAAGTCCACTTCTGCGTTGCGGATGCTTTGCAGAACCCACTGCTGCGGGCGGTCGCGCAGCATCACCCTGATATCGGGATAGTTCAGCTGCCCGGCGGCCAGGCACTGCGGCATCAGATGCGCAGAGATAGTCTGGCTGGCGGCGACGCGGACCGTACCGCTGCGCTGCTGCCCGTAGCTGCGTACGTCCAGCAGCGTGTTGTTCAGCTCTTCCAGCAGATGTTCAAGGCGGCTGGCAAGCTGTTCCCCCGCTTCCGTCAGCACCACTTCACGGGTGGTACGGTCGAGCAGCCGAATGCCCATTTCGCTCTCCAGCTCTTTAATGCTGTGGCTGACCGCCGACTGGCTGAGGCCAATCATCTGTCCCGCCTGGCTAAAGCTGCCGTGCGAGGCCACCGCTACAAAGACTTTCAGCTGTCGCAGAGTATAATTCATCGAAATGGCTCATATATGAATTCAATAAATCAATTTTATTTCTAAACCCCTGCGGCGCACAATAGCCGAATATCTCAATAACAAGGCATTAACAATGGGTATTTTTCGTCTCGATCCGCTGATGGTGAAGCTGATTATCACCGTACTGCTGGCATCCTTCCTTCCGGCACGCGGTCACTTCGTCGAAATTTTCGAATGGCTGACCACCGCCGCGATTGCGCTGCTGTTCTTTATGCACGGCGCCAAGCTTTCCCGTGAGAAAATTATTGCCGGCGGCGGCCACTGGCGACTGCACCTCTGGGTGATGTGTAGCACCTTTATTCTCTTTCCGGCGATCGGCATGGTGCTGGTCTGGTGGCATCCGCTGCCGCTAAGTGCGGAAATCTATACCGGCTTTATGTATCTGTGCATCCTGCCCGCCACCGTGCAGTCCTCCATTGCGCTGACCTCGCTGGCGGGCGGCAACGTCGCCGCCGCCGTATGCAGCGCGTCCGCATCCAGCCTGCTCGGTGTCTTTATTTCACCGCTGCTGGTCGGCCTGCTGATGCATATGGACGCCGGTACAGCCAGCGACAGCGCTGAGCAGATCGGTAAGATCATGCTCCAGTTGCTGGTGCCATTTATGGTCGGACATTTTTCACGCCGCTGGATTGCCGCCTGGGTTGATAGAAACCGCAGCATAATCGGCCAGACTGACCAGGCATCGATTCTGCTGGTGGTCTATTCCGCCTTCAGCGAAGCGGTTGTTAACGGTATCTGGAACCGCGTAGGGGTCAGTACGCTGCTGTGGATTGTCGTGGGTAGCCTGGGGCTGCTGTTTATCGTGCTGGCGATCAATCTCGTGGTCGCACGGCTGTTCGGCTTTAACCGGGCGGATCGGATCACTATTCTGTTCTGCGGGTCGAAGAAAAGCCTGGCTAACGGCGTACCGATGGCCAATATCCTGTTCCCTGCGGCAACGGTGGGCATTATTGTGCTGCCGCTGATGATTTTTCACCAGGTTCAGCTGATGGTGTGTTCGATGCTGGCACAGCGCTTTAGAAAAGCGGGCGAGAAGCTGGCTGCGGAGTCGGCAGCGACGACGGCGGCGAAAAAGCCGGTTGTGGCAGAGTCACAGAAGTAAAACGCTCTGACGGGCATGGCGTGCGCGCCTGCCCGATGTATGAATAGCCGCCTTCATTGCGAGGGCGGCTATCTTCTGTTGGGGCAACGTGCCGGGATTTAATCAGCTTCGCTTCAGCGGCTTAACCAGCCCTTCCAGTCCTTCAATCTTAATCGCCAGCGTAATCTGCATCAGATCCCCCAGTCGCCCTTTGGGAAACTCATCTTTACGGGCAAACCACAGCAGATACTCTTCGGGCAGATCGATCAGCACCCGCCCCTTATACTTACCAAACGGCATCGCCGTGTTAGCAATCTCAACCAGCTGCTCTTTTTCCATACTACTCACCGAGTAAACGGATCATCTCCGCTTCATCGATTACCGCAATGCCAAGCTCCGTGGCCTTAGCCAGCTTGGAGCCCGCCGCTTCACCGGCAATCACCAGATCCGTTTTCTTCGAGACGCTGCCGCTGACCTTCGCACCCAGCGCCGTCAGCCGATCTTTGGCCTCATCGCGCGACAGCACGTTCAGCGATCCGGTCAGCACCACGGTTTTTCCGGCAAACGGGCTGTTGATCTCTTCCGCCTTCACCACCACCACTTCCGGCCAGTGAATGCCGGCTTTCTCTGTCAGCAGGCGGATAACCTCGCGATTACTCTCTTCATCCATAAAGTTGCGCACATGGCTGGCCACCACCTTCCCCACGTCCGGTACGGTCATCAGCGACTCAATATCTGCGGCCATCAGCGCTTCCAGCGTGCCGTAATGGGCGGCAAGGCTGGCGGCGGTGGCTTCGCCGACTTCACTGATACCCAGCGCATACAGGAAGCGGGCAAAGGTGGTGTACTTGGCTTTTTCCAGCGCATCAACCACGTTCTGCGCCGACTTAACGCCCATCCGATCCAGACCGGTCAGCTTACCGGCGGTCAGATCGAACAGATCCGCCGGGTTCAGGACGTACTCTTTATCCACCAGCTGGTCGATAATTTTTTCGCCCATGCCGTCGATATCCATCGCCCGGCGCGAGACAAAGTGCTTCAGCGCGCCCTTGCGCTGCGCGCCGCAGATCAGGCCACCGGTACAGCGGGCAACGACTTCACCTTCGACACGTTCGACGTCCGAACCGCAGACGGGACAGTGGGTTGGGAAGTCGATCGGGCGGGCAGCGGCGTCGGACTCCACCACGCTGACCACCTGCGGGATAACGTCTCCGGCGCGGCGGATCACCACGCGGTCACCAATTTTCAGGCCCAGACGGTCAATCTCATCGGCGTTGTGCAGCGTGGCGTTGCTGACCATCACGCCGGCGACCAGCACCGGCTCCAGCCGCGCTACCGGCGTAATCGCCCCGGTGCGTCCAACCTGAAACTCCACGTCGCGCAGCGTGGTAATTTGCTCCTGCGCCGGAAACTTAAAGGCTACCGCCCAGCGCGGCGCACGGGCAACAAAACCCAGCTGCTCCTGTAAATCCAGCGAGTCCACCTTGATCACCACGCCGTCGATATCGAAGCCCAGACGCGGGCGGTCGGCCTCCACCTGGTGATAAAAAGCCAGCACCTCGTCAGCACGGTGGCACAGGCGGACGCGATCGCTGACCGGAAGCCCCCAGGCCTTAAACTGTTGCAGCCGATCAAAGTGGCTGCGCGGCATTTCACCGCCCTCCAGCAGGCCCAGGCCGTAGCAGAAAAAGGTCAGTGGACGCTTAGCGGTGATCCGCGGGTCCAGCTGACGCAGCGAGCCGGCCGCCGCGTTGCGTGGGTTAGCAAAGACTTTGCCTCCGGTACGCCGCGCCTCGTCATTCATCTTTTCGAAACCGGCCTGCGGCATAAAGACCTCTCCCCGCACCTCAATGCGTGCCGGGATATTCTCCCCGTGCAGGCGCAGCGGAATGGCGCGGATGGTGCGCACGTTGGCGGTAATGTTCTCTCCGGTGGTGCCGTCCCCCCGGGTGGCGGCGCGCACCAACTGCCCCTCTTCATACAGCAGGCTGACCGCAAGACCATCCAGCTTTAGCTCGCAGCAGAACGTCACCTCATCGGTACTTTTTAGCCGGTCCTGCACCCGCTTATTGAAGGCCAGATAGCTCTCTTCATCGAAGGCGTTATCCAGCGACAGCATCGGCACTTCGTGCCTGACCTGGTCAAACGCGGCCAGCGGCGCCGCACCGACGCGCTGGGTCGGAGAATCAGCGGTGAGCCACTCCGGATGGGCGGCTTCAAGCGTGCGCAGCTCTGCCATCAGACGATCGTATTCGGCATCGGGCACCTCAGGGGCGTCCAGAACGTGATACTGATACTCATGGTGGCGAAGAAGGGTCTTCAGATGGGTGATTTTGTCTTGTACGGATTCCATTGGCGGCACCATCAGAGATAAAAAACCCCCGAAGCCGGGGGTAGTTAAGCAGAGTAAGAAGGGGTTAGCGGCTGTTTGCGTCGATAACGTCGCGTATGCGCGACTTGTACGACTCCAGCTTTTGCGGAGTCATCATGCGGCGTTCATCGTCCAGAACCACACCGCCAACGTCGTCGGCGATACGCTGAGCAGACTGGAGCATCAGCTTAAAGTTCTGATTCGCGTCGCCGTATGACGGCACCATCATAAATATCGACACGCCCGGCGTTGAGAATTCAGACATGTTTTCCGGGTTGAACGAGCCAGGCTTAACCATGTTAGCCAGGCTGAACAGCACCGGTCCGCTGCCTGCCGGATTGAGGTGACGATGGAAAATATTCATCTCGCCGAACTGGAAACCGGCCTGAAGCACGCCCTGTAGCAGAGCGTCGCCGCTGATACTGCCTCCGGCATGGGCCGTGACGTGCAGAACCAGTACGGTTTCCTTCGGGCTGGCAGGCTGGCGCGGGGCGGCAGCCTCAGCAGCGACCGGTGCAGGCGCCTGCCGCTCGTCAATGGCCGCCGGTTTGACGTCCGGCTCGGCTGCCTGTAGCACAGGCTCGGCGCGACGTTCAGCTTCAGGATGGCTTACCGGTGCCGCGTTCAGCACGGGTTCCTGCTCCGTCTCATCAAGCGGTGCGTCGCCGAACAGCGGATCGCGATCCGCCTGCTCTTCAGGCACGGGCTGAGGGCGCACGGCTTCCGGCCGAGGCTGGAGCGTAGGTTGAGGTTTTGGATGACGCGGCGGTTCATCCCCGGCATTGAATCCACCCAGGGAGGGCTCCGACGGTTCCACATGGCTGCGCGTTGCACGCACGTCATCCATGCTTTCTTCGTCATCCTCGAAAGCTTCTTCTCTGTCCTGCTTTAAACGCTTGTGCGGGCGGTCGCGAAAAACTGATGAGCGCTCTTTACGGCTGGTCCACAGGCCGTGCAGTAAAAGCGCTATAATTGCGACCGCGCCAACAACGATTAATATCAGACGCAAATCCTGCATCATTGTATTCTCTGTTGTTCCAATACCTTGCCACCGCGGCAAACTTTATCCTCTAACTGTATTTGCCATGGTACACAAGTGCAAGTCTGTGCAGTATTTTCTGACAAATATCCCGATCTGAGGACGCTTTTTTGCTGTTATTTCATGCAATCCCGCCCTGGAAAGCGGAAACAGCTGGGTTATGATAGCCGAAACCAGCCCGTACATTAGGAGAAAAGCAGTACATGGCCCTAAATAATTACAATAACGCCCACAACGGAGTCCACTACTTTGCCCGAGGATGGCAGCTGATCCGGCTACCCGGCATTCGTCGTTTTGTCATTCTTCCCCTGCTGGTCAACATTCTGATCATGGGCGGCGCCTTTATCTGGCTGTTCGACCGGCTGGGCCAGTGGATACCTGACCTGATGTCGATGGTCCCCGGCTGGCTGCAATGGCTCAGTTACTTGCTGTGGCCGCTCATGGTTCTGTCAATAATATTAGTCTTTAGCTACTTTTTCTCCACGCTGGCTAACTGGATTGCCGCGCCTTTCTGCGGCCTACTGTCGGAACAGCTGGAAGCCCGCTTGACCGGCCAGCCGCTGCCGGACAGCGGTTGGGCGGCCATAGTCAAAGATCTGCCACGGATAATGAAACGGGAGTGGCAGAAGCTGGCGTACTATTTACCACGGGCAATCGTACTGCTGATCCTTTACTTCATTCCAGGCTTTGGTCAGACGGTGGCACCGGTGCTGTGGTTCCTGTTCAGTGCCTGGATGCTGTCAATCCAGTACTGCGACTACCCGTTTGATAACCATAAGGTCAGTTTTAGTCAGATGCGCTCTGCTCTACGGCAGAATAAAACGGATAATCTACAGTTTGGCGCGCTGGTCAGCCTGTTTACGCTGATTCCGCTACTGAACCTGGTGATTATGCCGGTTGCCGTCTGCGGCGCGACCGCCATGTGGGTCGATCGCTACCGCGCCAGCCTTGCGCTGAATCGCTAGCGGCGACCGGCCCGGCCCTGCTGCCACGCTGCTTTGACGGCGGGTGGGCAGCGGGCCTTTTCCTATATGCCGTTTAAGCAGGGCTTATTTCTGCAAAACATATATATATGCGATTTCTTCACTTCCTTGAGAAACTGAACACGGTATGCTCTAAACCGTTCCCAATATTTCATACAGTTAAGGACAGGCTATGAGTAAGATCTATGAAGACAACTCGTTAACAATCGGTCATACGCCGCTGGTTCGACTGAACCGCATCGGTAATGGACGCATTCTGGCAAAAGTGGAGTCGCGTAACCCTAGCTTTAGCGTCAAATGCCGTATCGGTGCCAATATGATTTGGGACGCAGAGAAGCGCGGCATTCTCAAGCCGGGCATTGAGCTGGTTGAACCGACCAGCGGCAATACCGGCATTGCCCTCGCCTACGTTGCGGCGGCGCGTGGCTACAAGCTGACGCTGACCATGCCAGAAACCATGAGCGTTGAGCGTCGTAAACTGCTGAAGGCGCTCGGCGCTAACCTGGTGCTGACCGAAGGTGCCAAGGGCATGAAGGGTGCCATTGCCAAAGCGGAAGAAATTGTCGCCAGCAACCCGGACAAATTCGTGCTGCTGCAACAGTTCAGCAATCCGGCTAACCCGGAAATTCATGAAAAAACCACCGGCCCGGAAATCTGGGAAGATACCGATGGCGAAGTCGATGTGTTTATCGCCGGCGTCGGTACTGGCGGCACGCTGACCGGCGTCAGCCGTTTCATCAAGAACACCAAAGGCAAGAAAGATCTGATCTCCGTGGCCGTTGAACCGACCGATTCACCGGTTATCGCTCAGGCGCTGGCGGGTGATGAGATTAAACCCGGCCCACACAAAATTCAGGGTATCGGCGCAGGCTTCATTCCCGGTAACCTCGACCTGGATCTGATCGATCGCGTTGTCTCCATCAGCAATGAAGAGGCCATCGCTACCGCCCGTCGTCTGATGGAAGATGAAGGCATTCTGGCCGGTATCTCTTCCGGTGCCGCCGTCGCCGCTGCGCTAAAATTGCAGGAAGACGAAGCCTTCGCTAACAAGAATATTGTGGTGATCCTGCCGTCCTCCGGCGAGCGTTATCTTTCCACCGCGCTGTTCGCCGATCTGTTCACCGAGAAAGAACTTCAGCAGTAGTGCCTTTGAGCCAGAATTGTATAAAAAAGCACCCATTTGGGTGCTTTTTTGTGGAGCACGTCAAACTTTTGGCACCCTGTAGATTGATTTTACCCCTCAGTGTCTGGTATTTAAGCTGCCAATTATTTTGATCCGTAAAATTAATAGCCGTGCGAGCTGGATCGTGCTGAATCGTTTTACTGGTTTGGCGGAGATCGGAATTTAGCGGCATAATGTAAAGTGGAAAAGCGAGATGTGAATCCCGGATTTTCTCTCAGACCCTCTTCCACCTTACCGGCGCATTTTTTGGCGAATAGTTTGCATCATGCCAGCGCAACTCATACCGGCTAAGGTTCCGGCAGCCGCCCGAACTTTAGACCAACAACACCAAACCAAATTAAGTTGGGGAAATATAATGTTCCAGCAAGAAGTTACAATCACTGCACCAAATGGCCTGCACACCCGTCCTGCTGCTCAGTTCGTTAAAGAAGCTAAAGCATTCTCTTCCGAAATCACCGTGACCTCTAACGGCAAATCTGCCAGCGCGAAAAGCCTGTTCAAACTGCAAACTCTGGGCCTGACTCAGGGCACCGTGGTGACCCTGTCTGCGGAAGGTGAAGACGAGCAGAAAGCGGTAGAGCACCTGGTTAAACTGATGGCCGAGCTGGAGTAACAGCGGTCGTTTTCCAGTTCTCCCGCGGGTCGTTTGACGACTGACCGTATCCGCTATCTTCCCGGCCCTCGGTCGGCAGAGTAAAAGATAGCGGATATACTGTAGGTATCTTGATCGCGGACAGCATGTTCGCACCGCTACTTTCATAAAATATCCATAGCTGACAAGACAAACCGCAGGCAGACGACGACTCGCTGAGTGGATTAACCGATGCAATCGTTAGCGGCTCATTGCCGCCAACGATTTTCAGAGACAGGAAAGGTAGGGTTATGATTTCAGGCATTTTAGCATCACCGGGTATCGCTTTCGGCAAAGCACTGCTGTTGAAAGAAGATGAGATTATCATCGACCGGAAAAAGATTTCTGCCGATCGGGTTGAGCAGGAAGTTCAGCGTTTTCTTGATGGTCGTAAAAAAGCTGCCGTGCAGCTGGAAGCGATCAAGATCAAAGCCGGGGAAACCTTCGGTGAAGAGAAAGAAGCGATCTTCGAAGGGCATATCATGCTGCTTGAAGATGAAGAGCTTGAGCAAGAAATCATTGCCCTGATTAAAGATGAGCATGCTACCGCAGATGCCGCCGCCTATTCTGTCATTGAAGGTCAGGCCAAAGCGCTGGAAGAACTCGACGACGAGTACCTGAAAGAGCGTGCGGCTGACGTGCGTGATATCGGTAAACGTCTGCTGCAAAACATTCTCGGCCTGCATATCGTTGATTTAAGCGCCATCAACGAAGAAGTCCTGCTGATTGCTAAGGATCTGACCCCGTCAGAAACCGCACAGCTGAATCTGAATAAAGTGCTGGGCTTTATCACCGATATCGGTGGACGTACCTCGCATACCTCGATCATGGCGCGCTCTCTGGAGCTGCCGGCCATCGTGGGCACGGGTAACGTGACCAGCCAGATTAACAATGATGACTACGTGATTCTGGATGGCGTAAACAACCAGGTTTACGTCAACCCTACCGCCAGCGTGATTGATGAGCTGAAAGCGGTTGCCCATCAGTACACCACGGAAAAAAATGAACTGGCTAAGCTGAAGGATCTGCCGGCGATCACGCTGGACGGTCACCAGGTTGAAGTCTGTGCCAACATCGGCACCGTGCGTGACGTGGCGGGTGCAGAGCGCAACGGCGCGGAGGGCGTTGGCCTGTACCGTACCGAGTTCCTGTTTATGGATCGCGACTCACTGCCAAGCGAAGACGAACAGTTCCAGGCCTATAAAGCCGTGGCTGAAGCGGTGGGCGCTCAGGCGGTTATCGTCCGCACCATGGACATCGGCGGCGACAAAGATCTGCCGTATATGAATCTGCCAAAAGAAGACAACCCGTTCCTGGGCTGGCGCGCGATTCGTATCGCCATGGACCGTACCGAAATTCTGCATGCGCAGCTGCGTGCCATCCTGCGCGCTTCTGCGTTTGGCAAACTGCGCATCATGTTCCCGATGATCATTTCCGTTGAGGAAGTTCGTTTCCTGAAAAATGAGCTGGAAACGCTGAAGGCTCAGCTTCGCGAAGAAGGTAAAGCCTTCGATGAGCAGATTGAAGTCGGCATTATGGTGGAAACACCTGCTTCCGCCGTTATCGCCCATCATCTGGCGAAGGAAGTTGATTTCTTTAGTATTGGGACAAACGACCTGACGCAGTATACTCTGGCGGTTGATCGTGGAAACGATCTAATCTCCCATCTCTACAACCCGATGTCACCTTCCGTGCTGACGCTGATTAAGCAGGTTATTGATGCTTCTCACGCAGAGGGCAAGTGGACCGGGATGTGCGGTGAGCTGGCAGGCGACGAACGTGCTACACTACTGTTATTGGGAATGGGGCTGGATGAATTCAGCATGAGTGCCATTTCTATTCCACGCATCAAGAAAATTATTCGTAATACGAATTTTGAAGACGCGAAGGCACTGGCAGAGCAGGCTCTGGCGCAACCTACGGCAGATGAGTTGATGAACCTGGTCAACAAGTTCATTGAAGAAAAAACACTCTGCTAAGGCCTGGAGACGCTGGCCCAATATAACTGCTTAGGAGAAAAACATGGGTTTGTTTTCAAAACTTTTTGGCGATAAATCGGACTCTGCTACGGGTGCGATTGAAATTGTAGCCCCGCTGTCGGGTGAAATCGTTAATATCGAAGACGTACCAGACGTAGTGTTTGCAGAGAAAATTGTTGGCGACGGTATCGCTATCAAGCCTTCTGGCAATAAAATGGTTGCGCCGGTTGATGGCACCATCGGTAAAATTTTCGAAACCAACCACGCCTTTTCCATCGAATCCGACAGCGGTATTGAGCTGTTTGTCCACTTTGGGATTGATACGGTTGAGCTGAAAGGCGAAGGCTTTAAGCGCATCGCTGAAGAAGGGCAGAAAGTGAAGAAAGGTGACGTTGTCATCGAATTCGATCTGCCTCTGCTGGAAGAGAAAGCAAAATCAACCCTGACACCGGTGGTCATTTCCAATATGGATGAGATCAAAGAGCTGGTGAAATTGACGGGTAGCGTTACCGTAGGTGAAACGCCGGTCATTCGCATCAAGAAGTAATCTGTCGCGTGACCAGAAAAGCCCCCGATTATTCGGGGGCTTTTTTATTGCTTTCGCGGCGGAGTCAGTGCGTCGCGCAGCGTGAACGCTGTCTCCGGTGTTTCGGTCAGATCGAGCTGCTGCTCCAGCCGGTGCAGATGCTGATTCATCAGCGTTCGGGCCATCGCGTTATCTCCGGTACGCAGCGCATCCAGCACGGCGGCGTGCTCGCCGCACTGGCAGGCGGGGCTTTCGTTATGTTGGTACAGCGCGACAATCAGCGAACTGCGCACCATCAGATTAGCGAGAATTTCAATCAGCACCTGATTATCGCTAATCTTCGCCAGCAGCCGGTGAAACTGGCTGAGTACGCGAATAATGTCGCGGCGATCGCCGCTCACCAGTGCACGCTGTTCCGCCAGCAGGTGATCCTCAATTTCCTCGCGATGCTGCTCAATCTTCCCGGGGTTAATTCCACTGATGACTGCATCCTCCACCGCCCGCCGGGCGATGAACACTTCACGCGATTCCCGGGCGCTGGGCTGAGCGACCTTTGCCCCCCGGTTCGGCTCAATGGTCACAATATGCTGAAGCGCCAAACGCTGAAGCGCCGCCTGAACATGATTACGGTTGGCGGACAGAACCTCTACGATCTGCGCTTCTATCAGCCGCGTGCCGGGCTTTAGCCGGTGCTGAGCTATCGCTATCGATAGCGCATCCACCACCCGCTGTACTTCCTGCTGCCTGCCTTTCGCCAGCTTACTCATGCCATCACCTCAATCAACCTGTCAGTCATCTCCGGGCCTGTGCCGTCGCACGGGCTAATTCACCCAGTGCGGCAGCCGGAGGATGATTTCCAGCCCGCCCTCCCGCGCATTGACCGCCCTGACCTCTCCCCGATGGGCCAGTACCACTTTGCGTACGATGGACAGTCCAAGACCGTAGCCCTTACCGGAAAGCGGTGAGCTGACGCGAACAAAGGGATCAAAAATACTGGAGAGTTTATCCGCCTCAACGCCCGGCCCCTGGTCACGTACGGTCACCGTCAGCCAACCGCTCTCCTGCCGCAGCGTGATGGTGATCAGCTGTCCCTGCATTGAAAAACGCAGCGCGTTGCGCACCACGTTTTCCACCGCGGAGCGGACCAGGTTCGCATCGCCCTTCACCGTATAGTCCTGCTGCCGATCGGCGTTCAGCACGATATCAACGCCGGGGATCTGCGCTTCATACCGCGCATCGTCGATCGTCGCTTCCAGCAGCCCGAGCAGGTCAAAATAGTGTTCATCCTGAATTTTTTGCTGTTCGGCGCGGGATAACGACAGCAGTTCACCAATCATCTTATCCAGCCGCCGCGCCTCTTCATCGATGCGATCCAGCGAGCTGCCCACCGAGTCCGGCGTCTGGCGGGCCAGCCCGGTTGCCAGCTGTAGCCTGGCCAGCGGAGAACGCAGTTCGTGCGAGACATCGTGCAGCAGCTCCTCTCTGGCCCTGACCAGTACCGACAGCCGCTCAACCATCGCATCAAAGTCACTCGCCACCTCGGACAGCTCATCGTGACGACGGCGCATTTCAGGATACAGCCTGACCGACAGATCGCCGGTGGAGACGCGGGCAAAGCCCTCGCGCAGCTGGCGCATCGGCCGGGTCAGGTTCCAGGCGAGGATCAGGCTGAACAGCAGGCCGCAGATCCCGCCAGCGATAAACAGCGGCTCCGGCATGTTCAGAATACTGCGCGGATGCCGCCGCATCGTGCTGTCCTGCCGCAGTCCGGCAACGTCATAGCGCAGCCGGTAGTGCCTGCCGTCCGCGCCGGTCACCCACTCGGTCACCTCCTGCGGAAAGACGCGGGCGGCCATCTCGCGGCTTAGCGCCTCACGCGGCGGGGTGACGGGGAGATTCGGCACCTGCTCAACGGAGAAAAAACGCCGGTCGCTGTCAGGCCAGTCAACCATCATGTCGTTCAGCGCCTCGGGGCCGCCGTTTTGTAGCACCGACACCGCCGAGGTCATTTGCAGATTGACAATACGTCTGACCGCCAGATTTTCCGGCGGCTCGCGGTGATTTCCGTACAGGCTAAAACCCAGCCACATGAGCTGGGTGATGGCAATAAAGACCAGCCAGAAACCCAGCAGGATCTTCCAGAACAGAAAGCCGCGAAATCTGGAGGTCATCGGATACGGTAACCGATGCTGCGAACCGTCTCGATGGTAATCGTTTCGTGGGTCAGCGCAGCCAGCTTCTGGCGGATATTGCTGATATGAACGTCAACGCTGCGGTCATAGGCTTCACGCGGGCGGCCCAGACCTTGTTCGGACAGCTCATCTTTAGATACGACCCGGTCGGGGGAGCGAAGCAGTAAATCCAGCAGGTTGAACTCAGAGGCGGTGAGATCGAACGGGGTTTCCTGCCATTCGCTGATGCGAGTGGCCGGGTTGAGGCTCAGCTCGCCCCAGCGGACGATATCCCTGCGCTCCACCACGTTCGGCTGCTCTTCAACACGCCGCAGCACGGCACGCAGACGGGCCACCAGCTCACGGGGATAGCAGGGCTTGGGAACATAGTCATCGGCACCCATTTCGAGGCCAATGACCCGGTCAATATTATCCCCTTTTGCCGTCAGCATAATCACCGGCAGACGACTGTTCTGACGAACCTGGCGCAGAACATCAATTCCGCTCATATCCGGCAGCATAATGTCGAGGATCATCGCGCTGTATTCGCCGGACAGCGCACCGCTGACGCCCGCACCGCCGGTCAACACCAGCGACGTGTCGAAACCTTCGGCAATCAAATACTGACTGAGCATCGTGCCCAGCTCAAGGTCGTCATCGACGAGTAAAATTTTCATTGGGGGATCTCTTAGTGATACAGCCACCAGTTTCGCCTGCCAGAAAATATTACGCAGCCGGTTTTACTGAATCCTTACAGTATGGCAAATGCGCAGAACCTCGCCGCGCAGTTTGGCACCGCCCGGCGCTGAAACTCACCCAAAGGGCTACAACGTCGGTCTGTCAGTAGATCCCGGTTGAAAGATAGCGGTCGCCGCGATCGCAGATGATGGCCACGACTACGCTACCCGGAACTGCTGCGGCAATGTGCAGCGCACCGGCCACCGCGCCGCCGGAGCTGACGCCGCAGAATATCCCCTCACGCCGCGCCAGCCGCCGCATGGTGTCTTCGGCCTCCTGCTGCGACATATCGATCACCCGATCGACCAGCTCCGGGCGGAAAATGCCCGGCAGGTAAGCCTCCGGCCAGCGGCGAATGCCGGGAATGCTGCTGCCCTCACAGGGCTGTAGGCCAACGATACTGACCGTCTCGCTCTGCTCTTTGAGGTAGCGACCAACGCCGGTAATCGTCCCGGTTGTCCCCATGCTGGAGACGAAGTGCGTTACCCGCCCCGCCGTCTGCTGCCAGATTTCCGGGCCGGTGGTCTGATAGTGTCCCAGCGGGTTATCGGGATTGTTAAACTGATCGAGCACCCGGCCTTCGCCGCGTGCGGCCATTTCAAGCGCCAGATCGCGTGCGCCCTCCATCCCCTGTTCGCGGCTGACCAGAACCAGCTCCGCACCGTAGGCGCGCATCGCCGCCTGGCGCTCAATGCTCATGTTTTCCGGCATCAGCAGCCGGAGGGCGTAGCCTTTCATCGCCGCAATCATCGCCAGCGCAATACCGGTATTGCCGCTGGTCGCTTCAATCAGCACGTCGCCGGGCTTAATCTCACCTCGCAGTTCGGCCTGCCGGATCATCGAGAGCGCCGCACGATCTTTTACCGATCCGGCGGGATTATTACCTTCCAGCTTTAGCCAGATTTCGCTGCCGTTGTCCGGCCCAAGCCGCTGTAGTCTCACCAGCGGCGTGTTACCTATAGTCTGTTCGAGTGTGGTCAAGGTGCGGTTCCCGGCATAAATGAACAGGGGCCGGAATCATCCAGCCCCTGTTGGCGTAAGAATTAACTAAGAAAAATATCAGGCACTTTGTGCAAAGGCAACCGGTCGTAGCGGGGTATCGCCGTTATAGAGCCGCGCCTGTTGCAGGCCAACGAACAGAGGTTCGCCGCGAAGCGGAGCGCTCTGCACCCCTTCCAGCACCACCGTGACCGGATCTTTGCTCCAGCCTGAGGGCTGGACCACCAGCTGCCAGTAGTGCCCACGCGGGCTGACTTCAACAATCTTCACCGGCAGCGGAGTTTGCAGGCTGCTCTGGCGGCTGACGTTAATTTCCCACGGACGCAGGAACAGTTCGACGCTGCCCTGATGTGCAGGCGTGTAGCCCAGCGGCCACTGGTGCGCCCCGACCTGGAACTGCGATCCGTGGATCTCGCCGTCAAAGCGATTAACCTCACCCAGGAACTCCAGTACAAAGCGGGTGGCCGGGTCGCGCCAGACTTCATCCGGCGTCCCCACCTGTTCGATATTGCCCTGGCTCATCACCACCACGCGATCGGCCACTTCCATCGCCTCTTCCTGGTCGTGGGTCACGAATACGCTGGTGAATTTCAGCTCTTCATGCAGCTCACGCAGCCAGCGGCGCAGTTCTTTACGCACCTGGGCATCCAGCGCACCGAAGGGTTCATCCAGCAGCAGGATCTGCGGTTCAACCGCCAGCGCACGCGCCAGCGCCACACGCTGCTTCTGTCCGCCGGAGAGCTGCGCCGGGAAACGGCCGGCCAGATGAGCCAGCTGCACCATCTCCAGCAGGCGGGTGACCTTCTGCTTAATCTCCGCGCTGGAAGGACGTTCGCGGCGCGGCAGTACGGTCAGGCCAAAGGCGATGTTGTCAAATACCGTCATATGGCGAAACAGCGCATAGTGCTGGAAGACAAAGCCAACCTGACGATCGCGGGCGTGTACCCGGCTGACATCTTTGCCGTGGAAGCTCAGACGACCGCTGTTCTGGTTTTCCAGACCGGCGATAATGCGCAGCAGCGTCGTTTTGCCCGAACCGGACGGCCCCAGCAGTGCCACCATCTGCCCGGAAGGGATATCCAGGGAAATATCATTCAGGACTTTCGTCTTACCGAAGGATTTATTGATGTTACCAATCTCAATGCTCATTTTTCCCCTCCTGTTGCAGGCGGTTCTGCTGGCTCTCTAATCGCCATTGCAGGGCACCTTTCAGAAACAGTGTAACTATCGCCATCAGGGTCAACAGCGCGGCGGCGGTAAATGCCCCCACGGAGTTATAGTCCTGATGCAGTAATTCAACTTGTAGCGGCAGCGTGTAGGTTTCGCCGCGAATCGATCCCGACACCACCGACACGGCACCAAATTCACCGATGGCGCGGGCGTTGGTCAGCACCACGCCGTACAGCAGCGCCCAGCGGATATTGGGCAACGTCACGCGCCAGAACATTTTCCAGCCGGAGGCACCCAACAGCACCGCCGCTTCATCTTCATGGCTGCCCTGACTCAGCATCACCGGCACCAGTTCGCGTACCACGAACGGGCAGGTGACAAAAATAGTCACCATCGCCATACCCTGCCAGGAGAACATCAGCTGAATGCTGTGTTCGTCGAGCCAGCCGCCTACCGGTCCGTTAACCCCCCAGAACAGCAGATACATCAGACCGGCAACCACCGGAGACACAGCAAAAGGAATATCAAACAGCGTCAGCAGCAGCTGGCGGCCGGGAAAGTTGAATCGCGTTACCAGCCAGGCCAGCAGGGTGCCGAAAATCAGGTTGACCGGCACCACAATCAGCGCAATCAGCACCGTCAGCCAGATCGCGTGCAGCATATCGCTGTCCTGCAGGTTGCTGAAGGTGGCGATCAGCCCCTGAGACAACGCCTCGGCAAAGATAGCAATCAGCGGAACGACCAGCAGCAGCAGGGAGATAATCATCCCCAGGCCAATCAGAATCCACTTGCCCCACTGAAAACGTGCGCGGCCTACCCCTTTAAATTCGCTAACGTCCGCCATTAGTGGCCTCCAAGACGACGCCCAAACCGGCTCTGTAACGTGTTGATGGCAAACAGCAGCAGCAGCGATGCGGCAAGGATCACCGAGGCGATGGCGCTGGCGGCCGGGTAATCAAATTCCTGTAGACGGACAAAAATCATCAGCGAGGTGACCTCGGTCTTCCACGCGATGTTGCCGGCGATAAAGATCACCGCGCCAAACTCACCGAGGCTGCGGGTAAACGACAGGGCCGTTCCCGCCAGCAGCGCCGGGGCAACCTCCGGCAGCACCACGCGGCGGAAGCTCTGCCACGGCGAAGCCCCCAGCGTTTCGGCGGCCTCTTCATATTCGGGTCCTAACTCTTCCAGCACCGGCTGCACCGTGCGCACCACAAACGGGATACTGGTGAAGGCCATCGCTACCGCGATCCCCAGCCAGGTGTAGGACACTTTGATACCAAACTGGGCCAGCCACTCGCCGTACCAGCCGTTCACCGAGAACAGACCGGCCAGGGTTAAACCCGCTACAGCCGTCGGGAGGGCAAACGGCAGATCCATCAGGCCGTCAAGGATCGCGCGCCCCGGAAAGCGGTAACGCGTCAGGATCCACGCCATCAGCATGCCGAACAGCGCGTTAAAAATGGAGGCCACGCCCGCGGCAAGCAGCGTGACTTCGTAGGCGGCGACCACCTGTGGATTGGTGATCACCTCCCAGTACTGCGCCAGCGTCATCTGCGACAGCTGCATCAGCAGCGCGCTGATCGGCAGCAGCAGGATCAGGCAGGTAAAGAACAGGCTACTGCCCAGGCTGATACCGAAGCCGGGCAGTACGCGTTTACTCTGAGTAGCAAACATCAGATTACCGCCCTGCTGCTAACAGCTTGTCCAGCTCGCCGCCGTTGGCAAAGTGAACTTTCATCACCTCATCCCAGCTGCCAAAGGCATCCGCCACGCGGAACAGCTCGGTGTCAGGGAAACGATCTTTGTTTTTAGCCATCAGCTCAGGATTGTTCACCCGGTAGTAGTACTGGGTAATAATCTCCTGCGCCGGCGTGGTATACAGGTAGTTCAGATAGGCTTTTGCGGCCTCGGTGGTCTTGTTGCTTTCCGTAATTTTATCCACCCACGCGACCGGGAACTCGGCGAGAACGTTAGTCTTCGGCACAATCACTTCGTAGCCATCTTTTTCATACTGATTGCGAATGGTGTTCACTTCCGACTCGAAGCTGATCAGCACATCGCCCAGCCCGCGATCGACGAAGCTGGTGGTGGCACCGCGACCGCCGGTATCAAAGACCTCAACGTTCTTCAGGAAGCGGGTCATGAACTCTTCGGTTTTCGCCTTATCTTTGCCGTCGGCACGGTCAGCCGCGCCCCACGCTGCCAGATAGGTATAGCGGGCGTTACCGGAGGTTTTCGGGTTTGGGAAAATCAGTTTGACGTCGTCACGAACCAGATCGTTCCAGTCATGAATATTTTTGGGGTTGCCCTTACGTACCAGGAACGCCATCGTGGAATAGAACGGAGAGCTGTCGTTGGCCAGACGTTTCTGCCAGTCGGCCGGGATCAGCTTGCCTTTATCATGCAGGATCTGAACATCGGTCACCTGGTTATAGGTCACCACGTCCGCCTTCAGCCCCTGCAAAATCGCCAGCGCCTGACGGGAGGAGCCGGCATGGGACTGTTTGATGGTCAGCTTGTCATTGGGATGCTGTTCATCCCACTGTTTTTCGAAAGGCGCGTTCAGGGCAACAAACAGCTCACGCGAAACGTCATAAGAACTGTTCAACAGCTCGGTAGCCTGTGCAGCTCCGGCCAGCAGAAACGAGAATGCGGTCGCGCTGACTAATTTTTTCACCGTTGGAAACGTCATGTAGCACCCTGAAGAAAGTAATGGCTTACGCCTGAAGTTCCCTCAGTTTATTTATAACCCGGGTAAAAGCTGTAACGGTTTTATATACCGTTTAGTGATTTGGAAGTAGAAAACGCTATAAGCCTGTGGAATTAGATTTACGCGGGGGGGATAGCGCAAGGCGGTGATTAATTCTGCGCAGAAACGAAGCGGGCAGTTATCCCCAAATTTAAGGTCAGAACGGGGTCGCTGCGCAGGTTCGCTGCCTGATTATGATGCCCTGAACCGGCCACTACGCCGGGTTCAGGGTGACTTCTCAGCCCTGACTAGCGCTGCCAGACGATTTTGCTTAGCGTCCAGTTTTTCAGCGTCTCATCGGCTGGCATTAATCCTTCAGGACCGTGCCATTCGCCGGTGAAAACGTAGCTGATATGCTGGCTGTCCGGCGCCTTGCACTCAACGCTTACGCCGCCGGACCCGCTGCCGTTTTTACAGGCGCCATAGGCTTTACTGTACAGTTCGCTGAAGCGCATGCCGATTTTTACCCCGCCGTCGGTTTCAATCGCTTTATCCATCACCTCAACGCGGCTAGCGGTGCTTTGCCCGCTGATTTCCAGCTTGATCTGTTTATCGTCATCGACAGCCTGCCAGAAAGAGAGGACGCTGCCGTTCTCCATCCGCATGCCGTTACGCAGCGTGTAGTTATTGTTAAGGGCTTTACTGAGCGCCTCTTTTTGCATGGCGGTGGTGCCGTTAATTCCGCCAACGCCCTGCTCTGTTACCTTAAGCGAGGAGCCGAACCAGTGAGTCGGTGACAGGCTTGACCATGACCAGGAAACGGGGTTCCACCAGGTTGACTGGCTGGCGCTGTCAGTCTGGCTACCGGAACCGGCGCAGCCTGCCAGCAAAAGAGTGGCGGTCAGTAGCGCCGGGCGAAGATTTTTCATTACAACTCCTGGTATCAATAGCAAGAACATCCGAACTGATTGGAGTGCCGGATCGCCAAAAAGTTTAACGCGCCGGGCGGATGAGGTTAATGATTCTGTGCAGGATCGAAGCAGTCGCACAGACGTCGCTGGCAGCACAGTGCAAACAGGGCCAGCACATCCAGCGCCGTGACAACCAGCACCGGTGCCGAGATCGACTCCTCATGCTGCCACAGTGAAAGTCCCTGCTGGCAGAGCATCACGACCAGCGTCGCCACCAGCACCCAGCGCCATGCCTGCCAGAGTCGCGGCAGCCGCTGACGGTAGCCGGTCAGCAGCAGCCCCACCGCCGCCGGACAGCCCAGCGCGATACCCATCCAGAAGGCACGCGTATCGGGATAGAACAGCTCCAGCAGCGTCGCCCCCTGCTGGCGGGAGGCCCCGGCCATCACAAACAGTACCCAGGTACGCGCCTGTAGCAATAGAATCGCCCAGAAACTGAGCGGCAGCCGCAGCTGACCCCTGGCGTCATAATCATCGGGAGAATAGTTCAACATGATCTCAGCGGTCGCACCCCTGATGCCGGGCGCCCGATGTCAGGCCGACACAACGCGGTAAACTAGTACTCACGGTCTTCAATCAGACGCTTACCCAGCAGCACGCTGTCAACCGTCTCATAGTCCAGCTTCTCGTAAAAACCCTGCACCGCATCGTTTTCTTCCCGCACCATCACATGGATCTTGGGACAGCCGCGGGCAATCAGTTTTTTCTCAAGACGGTTGATCAGCGCATTGGCGAAGCCGCGCCCCTGATAGTCGGGATGCACGCCAAGATAGTAGGCCGATCCGCGATGACCGTCGTATCCCCCCATAATTGAGCCGACGATTTCACCGCCCACCACCGCCACCAGGAACAGGTCCGGGTCATGGTTAAGTTTACGTTCGATATCCATCTCAGGATCGTTCCAGGGCCGCAGCAGATCGCAGCGCTCCCAGAGGGTGATTACTTCTTCAAAATCGTCCTGACGAAAAACACGAATTTCCATGGGGATCAGCCTGAGGTTGAGCACAATTTGCTGATTATCACGCATTCTTCTGCGGGTGCAAGTCTGACGACGGAATTGTCCGCTTTTTTAATGCGCATAATTCCGCGAGTCACCTTCGCTGAGGTATAATTCGGCGGTCTTTTTTCAAGAGGTTAACTGATGAGCGTACCTGATATTGCCGTGGTCAAACGGTTCCTGCTGGAATTACAGGATAACATTTGCCGGCAGCTGACGCTTGCCGACGGCGGTGCCAGCTTTGTCGAAGAGAGCTGGGACCGTCCCGGCGGCGGCGGCGGACGCAGCCGCGTGCTGCGCCAGGGGAATGTCTTTGAACAGGCCGGCGTTAACTTCTCGCACGTTTACGGTGACGCCATGCCCGCTTCCGCCACCGCCCACCGACCGGAGCTGGCGGGACGGAGCTTTGAAGCTTTAGGCGTGTCGCTGGTCGTTCATCCTGAGAACCCCTACGTTCCGACCAGCCATGCCAACGTCCGGTTTTTTATTGCGCAAAAACCGGGGGCCGATCCGGTATGGTGGTTCGGCGGCGGCTTCGATCTTACCCCCTTTTACGGCTTTGAAGAGGATGCGATCCACTGGCACCAGACGGCCTTTGACCTGTGCCAGCCGTTCGGCAGCGACGTCTATCCTCGCTATAAAAAGTGGTGCGACGATTACTTTTACCTGAAGCATCGCGACGAACAGCGTGGCATTGGCGGTCTGTTCTTTGACGATCTGAACACCCCGGATTTCGACAACGGTTTTCGCTTCATGCAGGCCGTCGGTAACGGCTATCTTGATGCCTATCTGCCGATTGTTGCCCGCCGTAAGGGGCTGCCGTGGGGCGAGCGCGAGCGCCAGTTCCAGCTTTACCGCCGCGGCCGCTACGTGGAGTTTAACCTGGTGTGGGATCGCGGCACGCTGTTTGGCCTTCAGACCGGTGGCCGCACCGAGTCGATTCTGATGTCGATGCCGCCGCTGGTGCGCTGGGAGTATGACTATCAGCCCGAAGACAGCAGCGCAGAGGCCGCACTCTACCGCGATTTCCTGCCGGTAAAAGCGTGGATATAATTTGAATTCTGCGTCAGAAGACAGCGCCCGTGGTGATTGGAGTTATCGGCAAAGGCGTGTCGTTTTCAGCGGATGAACAGGCTCCCGGCAGACGCCGGGAGCACAGGAGCATTTACAGCGGTCCGGTTTGCGCCTCAACAACCGCCAGCGCAACCATGTTCACAATGCGCCGCACCGAGGAGATCGGCGTCAGCACATGGACCGGTTTAGCGATCCCCATCAGCACCGGGCCGACGGTCACGCCGTCTGAGCAGGAGACGCGCAGCAGGTTGTAGCTGATACGGGCCGCCTCAACGTTTGGCATAATCAGAATGTTGGCCGCACCCTTCAACGGACTGTCCGGCATCAGATCCTGACGGATACTTTCGACCAGCGCCGCGTCGCCGTGCATTTCACCGTCAATTTCCAGTTCGGGCGCGCGTGCTTTAACCAGCGCGAGGGTTTCCCGCATTTTGCACGCCGCCGGCGCGTTGGATGCGCCAAAGTTGGAGTGCGACAGCAGGGCGACCTTTGGCTCAATACCAAAGCGACGAACGGTTTCCGCCGCCATCAGCGTCAGCTCGGCCAGCTCCGCCGGGGTTGGATCCTCGTTAACATAGGTATCGGCAATAAAGGTATTACCGCTCGGCAGTTCCAGCGCGTTCATCGCGCCGGCGACTTTGACATCCTTGCGGAAGCCGAACAGTTTCTCCACCACCGCGTAGTGCTCTTTATAGTCACCCACGGTGCCGCAAATCAGCGCATCGGCTTCACCGCGCTGAACCATGATGGCACCAATCACCGTCGGGTTACTGATAACCGCACGCTGTGCCTGCTGCGGCGATACGCCGCGGCGCTTCATCAGCTGATAATATTCGTTCCAGTACTCTTTAAAGCGCGGGTCCGATTCGTTGTTGACCACCTCGAAATCTTTACCGATTTCGATTTTCAGCCCCAGCTTCTGCAAACGCATCTCAATCACGCTCGGGCGACCAATCAGGATCGGCTTCGCCAGTCCGAGCGTCACCAGCTCCTGGGTGGCATGCAGCACCCTGGCCTCTTCACCCTCGGCCAGCACTACGCGTTTCGGATCCTTGCGCGCCTGTGAGAACACCGGCTTCATAAACAGGTTGGTTTTATAAACAAACTCCATCAGCTTTTCGCGATAGGCGTCAAAATCGGTTATCGGCCGCCGCGCCACGCCGGAGTCCATCGCCGCCTTCGCCACCGCCGGAGCAATCTTGACAATCAGACGCGGGTCAAAGGGTTTCGGGATCAGGTAATCCGGACCGAAGGAGAGTTCCTGATCGCCGTAGGCGGAGGCCACCACTTCGCTCTGTTCGGCCAGCGCCAGCTCAGCAATGGCATGCACCGCCGCCAGCTTCATCTCTTCATTGATTGCCGTTGCGCCGACGTCCAGCGCACCGCGGAAAATGAAGGGGAAGCACAGCACGTTGTTGACCTGGTTCGGGAAGTCGGAGCGGCCGGTGCAGATAATGGCGTCCGGACGAACCTCTTTGGCCAGCGGCGGCAGGATTTCCGGTTCCGGGTTAGCCAGCGCCAGGATCAGCGGGTCGCGCGCCATGCGTTTAACCATCTCCTGGGTCATCACCCGTGGGCCGGAGCAGCCGAGGAAGATGTCTGCATCGGTAATCACATCGTCCAGCGTACGCTTGCCGGTGTCCGCCACCGCATAAGCGGCTTTGGTTTTCTCCATGTTGGCGTCGCGCCCCTCGTAGATCACGCCTTTTGAGTCGCAGACCACAATGTTGTGCTTCTGCATACCCAGCGCGACCAGCAGGTTCATACAGGCAATCGCCGAGGCGCCCGCGCCGGAAACCACCAGCCGCACGTCGGATATCGTTTTCTTCACCACCCGCAGACCGTTGAGCACGGCGGCGGTACAGATAATGGCGGTGCCGTGCTGATCGTCGTGGAACACCGGAATTTTCATACGTTCGCGCAGCTTCTGCTCAATGTAGAAGCACTCCGGCGCCTTGATATCTTCCAGATTAATGCCGCCAAAGGTCGGCTCCAGCGCAGCGACCACCTCAATCAGCCGGTCGGGATCCAGCTCGTCAACTTCAATATCGAAGACGTCAATACCGGCGAACTTCTTAAACAGCACGCCCTTCCCTTCCATCACCGGCTTACTGGCCAGCGCACCAATGTTGCCCAGCCCCAGTACCGCAGTCCCGTTAGAGATCACCGCAACCAGGTTGGCTCTGGCGGTGTATTTATCCGCCGCCAGCGGATCGTCAGCAATTTCAAGGCAGGGTGCAGCCACGCCGGGCGAATAGGCCAGCGCCAGATCGCGCTGCGTCGCCAGTGGCTTAGTGGGGGAGACCTGGATTTTTCCCGGAACCGGGTACTGATGAAAATCTAGCGCACTCTGCTTTAACTGCTCGTCCATTGACTGGGTCCTTTTTCGATGAGTAAAAACATCCCAGTATAGAAGTGGCCGCAGGCGGAAAAACTTGAAGCAGCCCACATCATTGCCACTAAGCGGCCAAAAACAGAGCGGAAAACAGAATAATCCGCCCTTTTTGCCTATTTCGTCATGTTCAGCAGCGTGCGAATGTTCTGCGCCGTGGTCGCGACAATATCGATAGCCCCGGTGCGCAGCGCACCGAGCATCGCCATCGCCTTGGTATTTTCGGAAGCAATAGCGATAACGCAGGGGATCTTGCGCAGCTCGTCGATGCTCAGGCCGATAACGCGATCGTTCATCACCGTATCAACGTGCTGGCCCTGCGCGTTGAAGAAGTCATATCCCGCCACGTCGCCGATCACGCCCTGGTTCAGGCTGGCGTCGATAATTTCATGCGGGGTGAACCAGCCCAGTTTGACCATATAGCTGTTTTCATTCATATCACCAATGCCTACCAGCGCCACGTCGGCCTTGCGGGCGCGGTCCAGCGTCTCTTTGATGGTGCCGTTTTGCATAAAGGCGTCTTTCAGCGCCCGGTTTTCCACGTAGGCCGGGGCATACAGCGTTTCGCTGATGCCGCCAAATTTTTTCGCTAAGCGGCGGCTGATATGATCGGCGTTGATCGCATCGCCGGGGCGGTGAGTACCGCCAATGCCGCTGATAAAATGGCAGCTGCGGGTCGGTACGCTGCCGGGATGATCGGCGACGGCGGCCACGTTACGTCCCTGCCCGACCGCCACCACCGCATTATCTCGGAGTGTCTGTGAAAGATGCATGGCCACCAGCGCCGCCACCTGCCTGCGCTGCTCGTCCTCATCTTGGTGATCGAGGGCGATCAGCGCCCGCTGTAGCGGAAAACGCTCCAGCAGCTGCTGCTCTAACCGGGTACTGAACACCGGATGATAGCGCACGTTAATCTCAACGATCCCTTCTTCCTTGGCACGCTTTAACAGGCGCCCCACTTTAATACGGGAGATGCCAAATTTGCGCGCTATCTCTTCCTGGGTGATCTCGTCCTGATAATAGGCCACGGCAATTTCTGTCAGCAGCTCTATATCCTGAGATAGTGTGTTTTTTTCCATCCGGGCAGTCATCTCTCTGTCTGAGTCGCGCTGTTTGGGCAGGAGTCCTGCCGCGAAAATAGGGAGTTATCACATAGGGAGCGGCAGCCGTTTGTGCGCTAACGCCGTGAGATACGGGTAATTTACACCATTTTATGGCCTTCAGCGGTCGTTTTTTCCTGCCGCAGCCCTCAGTTTATGACCTCAGGTGCAGGGTACGACGCGCCATCGACGCCGCCGCTTTCCCCGCAGTTCCGCGCCCCGCAGGGTGTTCATATAATCATATAAAGAACATATGAACATTAATCCCGGGATGCCAAACTGCCAACATAAAGGGCTTAAAAATGTGATACGCCTCGTAAAGTTGTGAAAACGCACTTTAAACCGCAATTAAAACCGACCACTGTGATATTACGCCTTCTTCAAGTGGGTAAGCGAACCTCACAAATCAATACAAATGATATTATATTGAACATTTGATTATTTACGATTAGGGTAATCTTCATAGCGGTAGCAATCCGTGCGAACGTTGGCCACCACCGCCACCTTCCCGTGCTGAGCTGCTATGCTTTTGACTGTCCAATGCCAGCGAGAGGATCGCGGTTAGCCCTGGCACAGACATTCTGAACCGCGTTCCCGGTCCTGTCGCGACCGTAATAAATGCACGCCCCTCGTTTGGCGCCCGTCTGTGCGCAGCGATAGCGGCGGAGACGCTGCTGGCAGCCCGACTGTGATTCATCTGACACTCAGTTTCATCATCAGGGCGGATGACCTGTCCGCCCCCGCGTATTTCGGGAGTATGTATGTCTTCACGTAAACAACTGGCCAATGCCATCCGCGCCCTGAGCATGGACGCCGTTCAAAAAGCTAAGTCGGGTCACCCCGGTGCCCCAATGGGCATGGCCGATATTGCCGAGGTTCTGTGGCGCGATTTTCTGCATCACAATCCCAATAACCCGACGTGGGCCGACCGCGATCGCTTTATTCTGTCAAACGGCCATGCGTCAATGCTGCTGTACAGCCTGCTGCACCTCAGCGGCTATGACCTGTCGATAGACGATCTGAAAAACTTCCGTCAGCTGCACTCTAAAACGCCGGGCCACCCGGAATTTGGCTACACCCCCGGCGTGGAAACCACCACCGGACCGCTGGGCCAGGGGCTGGCTAACGCCGTGGGAATGGCGATTGCCGAACGTACGCTGGCGGCACAGTTCAACCGCCCGGATCATTCGATCGTCGATCACTTTACCTATGTCTTTATGGGCGACGGCTGTCTGATGGAGGGGATCTCGCATGAAGTGAGTTCGCTGGCCGGGACGCTGGGGTTGGGTAAACTGATTGGTTTCTACGATCACAACGGAATTTCGATTGATGGTGAAACCGACGGCTGGTTTACCGATGATACGGCGAAGCGCTTCGAATCCTATCACTGGCACGTTATCCACGATATTGACGGCCATAATCCTGAGGCGATAGCGACGGCTATTAAAGAAGCGAAGAGCGTAACCGACAAACCGTCTCTGATTATCTGTAAAACCATTATCGGCTTCGGCTCACCGAACAAGGCCGGTAAAGAAGAGGCGCACGGCGCGGCGCTGGGCGATGAAGAAGTGGCGCTGACCCGTAAAGCGCTGGGCTGGAATTCCCCGCCGTTTGAAATCCCGAAAGACGTTTACGCCCAGTGGGATGCCCGTGAGTCCGGCGCACAGCGCGAGAAAGCCTGGCAGGAGCGGTTTGCCGCCTACGCCGCCGCTCATCCCGCGCTGGCGGCAGAGTTTACCCGCCGGGTAAGCGGCGATATGCCGGAAAACTGGCAGGCCGAAACGCAGAAGTACATTGAACAGCTTCAGGCCAATCCGCAAAAAATCGCCAGCCGTAAAGCGTCGCAGAATGCCCTGGAAGCCTACGGCCCGCTGCTGCACGAGTATTTAGGCGGCTCGGCCGATCTTGCCCCCAGCAACCTGACCCTGTGGTCGGGCTCTAAGTCCATCAAGGATGACAGCGCCGGAAACTATATTCACTACGGCGTGCGTGAATTCGGCATGACGGCTATCGCCAACGGCATCTCCCTGCACGGCGGCTTCATTCCCTATACCGCCACCTTCCTGATGTTCGTGGAGTACGCCCGTAATGCGGTGCGTATGGCGGCGCTGATGAAGGCGCGGCAGGTACTGGTTTATACCCATGACTCAATCGGCCTGGGTGAAGATGGGCCGACCCACCAGCCGGTCGAACAGCTGGCCAGCCTGCGCGTAACGCCGAACATGAGCGTCTGGCGTCCGTGTGATCAGGTGGAAACGGCCGTGGCGTGGAAACATGCCGTTGAGCGCCAGCACGGTCCGACGGCGCTGATCCTGTCCCGACAGAATCTGATGCAGCCGACGCGTACCGCCGCGCAGCTGGAGAATATTTCACGCGGCGGCTACGTGTTGAAAGACAGCGACGGCACGCCGGAGGTGATTCTGATTGCAACGGGGTCCGAAGTGGAAATCACCCTCGGCGCCGCAGAAAAGCTGACGGCCGGTGGACATAAGGTGCGGGTGGTTTCCCTGCCTTCTACCGATCTGTTCGATGCTCAGGATGCCGACTATCGTGAATCGGTGCTGCCTTCCGGCGTTACCGCCCGCGTTGCGGTCGAGGCGGGTATTGCCGACTACTGGTATAAGTATGTCGGGTTAAACGGCGCTATCGTGGGAATGACCGGCTTTGGCGAGTCTGCCCCGGCAGAAAAACTGTTCGTGGAATTTGGTTTTACGGTTGAAAACATCGTCAGCCATGCCGAGGCGCTGCTAAAACCACGCTGAGTTTGCTGTCGCGACGCCTGAGCCTTCCGCGCTCAGGCGCTCAGCGTCATATCGCAGGCTGGCGTCCTGATATTCTGGCAAGCTGTCATACGCCGATAAAAACCGCCGCTGCGTTCCGTCTGAAAAAAGACGCGTCCGCCGCGGCGGTTTCATTGTTCGCTATCGCCCGGTTCGACTTCCATCTTCACGCTGCCGCGCGGCTCTGCTGCCTGACCGCTTACCCATAGCGTCGGCCAGCGATCGCTGCTGTTCCAGGCATCACAGGTGTTCTCCTGCGTATATTCGGCCAGCACAAACTCACGGCCGTTATACTGCCAGCGGGTCGCCACGCCGCAGTCGCCCAGTCCGCGGGTTTTACTAAACGTCATCAGCTCACCGCGGGACGCATCGTATTCAGTATTGATCAGCTCCAGCTGACGACTGCCGCGGTCGGATGGAGAAAACGGCAGGATTAACTGAATCGTTTTCGCCATATAGGGCGGCTCTCGCGTCACTTCAAAGGCCAGGTCGATCAGGTTCCATGCCCCCATTTCACAGCCTATCAGCAGCAGCGCTTTCTCGTCCGTCAGCGGTGAAACCGCAATCTCACGCCTGTCCGGATTTAGTGAACAGCTGTCCCGGCTGACGTACAGACCGGCGAAATCAATCAGATCGCGGGTTTCTTCTGCGCTTAACGGCGAGGGCTGATGCGGCGGAGGGCTGACCTGCGGCAGCTCGGGAGCCGGGGGAACCTCCGACAACGGGCGGTCACCCCGTCGGATCCAGGCGCTGCTGCTGTTAACGCGCCCCTGAACATCGTCCATCAGCAGCAGCGCCGCCTTCAGCCCGCGCAGCGAGACGGCGGCATCGGAGCGATACAGCAACGTCAGGCTATCGGCATCACGCACCTGATCCAGAAACTCATTAATAGAGACTGCGTGCCCGGTCATCAGATGATGCGGCGTCACCTGCCAGTGTTTAAGATCCAGCGTCAGGCGCTGCCCGTCCAGCAGCAGATTATCCCGCAGCGCTCCGCCGCCGCGATCTCCGCTGATATGGCTGCCGTAATCAATTCTCAGCGCCGGCCGATCGTCCTCCCCCGCATCGCGCGATACCGTGACGGTCAGGCCGTCGTTGCCGGGAAAACTGCGCGCCTCGCAGCTATTGAGGTTATTGCAGGTGACCTGCCAGTTTGAAAAGGTCTTTTGCAAAGGCTGTGCCTGAAGGACTGTCCCCCAAAACAGAGAGACCAGCAGCAGCCACTTTGAACAGGAAAGCATTAATCGGGTTCCTGGTAGAGTGAAACAGAGTGGTTCGCGTCACCGTTAACGATCGGCGTTTAACAACAGGATGGGATGAGATCGCTATCGTCTCAATCAGATTTATCGGACTGTAGGCGGATGCGCCGGACGGATAATTATACTGTGCGCCCGATCGCGCTTAGGCCGCTCAGAGAGATGAATGGGCCACCGCGACGATGACCCCGTTCAGGGCTGATTTACAGGTGCAGCCAGCCGGAAATCAACGCGTGCTGGAGCAGCGTCACGGTTTTTCCATCTTTGATGCGACCGTCTTTAACCGCTGCCCAGGCGTCCGGGAAGGTCATTTCCAGCACGTCGATGGCTTCATCATCAATGCCGCCCCCGGCATTATCACGCTGCGCCTCGCTGTATTCGGCGGCAAAGAAATGGACAATCTCGGTTACGCCGCCCGGCGACATATAAAGTTCGAACAGTTTTTCCACCTCGCCAACGGCGTAGCCGGTCTCCTCTACGGCCTCTTTCCGAATGCAGTCTTCGGGAGAGTCATTGTCCAGCAGCCCGGCACAGGCTTCGATCAGCATACCGTCAGCATTTCCGTTAACCCAGGTCGCAATGCGAAACTGACGCGTCAGCACCACGCTGTTTTTTTCACGGTTGTAGAGCAGGATAGTTGCGCCGTTGCCCCGGTCATAGACTTCGCGCCGGTGACGAAGAGTCACGCCGTCTTCTGAGGTCAGGTCATAGGTAAAATTACGCAGGACGAACCAGTTTTCTGACAGGACTTTGTTCTTAATGATGTCGATCTTGGCTGACATACGGGCTCCGGGGGTTCTTCGGGAGCCTGCTATCTTAAAGCGGCAGAGATGGGAAAACTATCATTAAACCTCTGCCGCCCGCTAAGCGGACGGCAGAGAGGAGAGCAGACGGGATTACATCTGCTTTTCAGCCGCTTCGTGCTCGCTCTCGGACAGTGACCGAACGCGCTTACGCACAAAGAACCAGCCCACGGTCAGCCAGATAGCAATCAGCGGGATCGCCGCAATGGTGTAGGTGCCGTTAGGGTAGTCGAACGCCATCAGTACCAGCACGCTGAACAGGAACAGCAGCGTCAGCCAAGAGGTAAACGGTGCCCACGGAAGCTTAAAGCTCACGTCTTCCGCTTTGCCTTCTTTAATCGCCTTACGCAAACGCATCTGGCAGACCACGATAAACGCCCAGGAAGAAATAATCCCCAGCGCGGCAACGTTCAGCACGATCTCAAAGACGCTGGATGGCACGATATAGTTCAGGTAGACGCCGACGATATAGACGCAGACGGTGACCAGGATCCCGGCATACGGCACCTGAGAACGGCTCATTTTTGACAGGAATCCCGGTGCGGAACCGCCCATTGACATGGAGCGCAGAATACGGCCGGTGGCGTAGAGGCCGGAGTTCAGGCTCGACAGCGCAGCGGTCAGTACCACGATATTCATGATACTGCCTGCGTAGGGCACGCCCAGCTTGCTGAAGAAGGTAACAAACGGACTCTGGTTGGCCAGATAAGCATTCCACGGCAGCAGCAGAACCAGCAGCACGACGGAACCGACGTAGAACAGGCCGATACGCCAGATCACGCTATTAATCGCCTTCGGCAGCATGGTTTTAGGGTCTTTACACTCCCCCGCTGCGGTGCCCACCAGCTCAATGGAGGCAAAGGCAAAGACCACCCCCTGCACCAGCACCAGTGCCGGCATCAGTCCATTGGGGAAAAAGCCGCCGTTGTCGGTGATCAGGTGGAAACCGGTTTCGTTGCCGTCCAGCGGCTTACCGGAGCCGAGGAACACCACGCCAACGACCAGGAAGGCAACGATGGCCAGCACTTTAATCAGCGCAAACCAGAATTCCATTTCCGCAAACCAGCGCACGCCGATCATGTTCATCGTTCCGACGATAGTCAGCGCGCCAAGGGCAAAGACCCACTGCGGCACGTCGCCGAAGGCACCCCAGTAGTGCATATATAGCGCCACGGCGGTGATATCGACGATACCGGTCATTGCCCAGTTGACGAAGTACATCCAGCCGGCAACATACGAGGCTTTCTCACCAAGGAATTCACGGGAGTATGAAACAAAGCTTCCGCTCGACGGACGGTGTAACACCAGCTCACCGAGAGCACGCAGGATAAAGAAGGAAAAGATACCGCAGACCAGGTAGACAATTGCCAGCGCAGGCCCGGCTGCCTGCAACCGCGCACCCGCACCGAGGAATAGACCGGTACCGATTGCGCCACCGATTGCAATCATCTGTACGTGGCGATTATCCATCGCCTTGTTATAGCCTGAATCGTGTGAATTTAACCAACGCCGTTTCGCCGCGCGTTTTTCCGCGGCTGAGTTGTTGTTTGTCGTCATTTTCTGTCCTGTTATCCTGTCCACAAGTGATGCGGTTACCTGTCCCGGTATCCTATTATTTTATACGCCGGTACTAAAAACGGACCGGGTGCCGCACGTCTGATGCCTTCCCGCGTTGTAGATTTTTTTTAATAACGCAGGGGTAAATGCGGCGATGCATCCTACCCGTTCTGTCAGAACGACGCAAAATATCCACGGCTCAAAACGTCAGGTTTTGTAATTTTTGTCGAGTGGCGCATAAAAAAACCGGTCGCAATTTGCGACCGGCTAGTAATGACACTATGGACACTACACAGGAGGGCTACACAGGGATAACTCAGGGGATACTAAAAAATGACCTTAACGATAGATTTCGGCGGTTCCGCTCCACAGACTGGAATCACCCGGGGTATCAGCGCGGACCACGCGGAAATGGCTGGCACCCATGTCTTCAGCTTTTTTCGCCAGCTGATGGGTGGCGTCATCCAACGATCCTCTAATACCGGAGACTGAAACGCTGCCAAGGCTTTGCAGTTCCATGCTCTGGCTCCCATTGACCTGGGTGGCGGCAAGGGTGGAGAAAGAGGTTGCGGCCAGTACGGTGGTGACGAACAGTGCGGGTAACGTTTTCTTTATCATGTTGACTCTCCTCAAACTGTACGGGGTAATGACGCTATTGATTATTACCAACATAATGAAAAGCAGAGTGAGCAGCGGGTAAAAGCATTAAAGCTTTGTCAACGACACGTCGCGTTATGCCAGCCAATGTCAGGGACTGTGGGTGAAGAGCATGGGTGTAACAGAATATTAATCATGGGTTATCATCGCTTCAGCTAATAACGCGCTTTCGTTACAATATCCCTGCTCATATTAAGGATAAGTCAATGCCGTCAGTTAAACGCTCCGTGACCCACAGCATCGCCCGCACCCTAATCGCCATCGTGCTGCTGTCGGTATGCTCCAGTGGACTGGCGCTGTTAACGCTCTCCGGCAGCCTGCGCGATGCGGAAGCCATCAACCTTGCCGGTTCGCTGCGTATGCAGAGCTACCGTCTGGTATGGGATACCACCTCACACTCGGCGCAGCTGGCCCAGCATATCAGTCACTATCAGCAGACGCTGTTTGCCCCCGCGCTTCAGTCGCTCGATCGTTTTTACGTGCCCGCTGAGGTGCGCCAGCGCTATGACGATTTACTCATCTCCTGGCAACAGCTTCAGCCCGGGCTTAGCGGAGACCACCCGGTTATCAGCGATCGGCAGATCGCGCAGATTATTCACTCCGTGGCCCAAATCGACAGTTTCGTACTGGCCTTGCAGCACTGGGCCGAACTCAAAATGCGCATTGTGGCGCTGACCTGCCTTATCGGGTTTACCGCTATCGTCCTGCTGGTCTTTATGACCCTGCGCCATATTCGACTCAAAATTGTGGTGCCGCTCAGACAGCTGCTCAGCGCCAGTGAAGCCATTGAACAGACCCGTTTTGGCCAGCATCCTCTCAGCACACATCTGGATAACGAACTGGGGGTGCTGGCACGCGCCTTTATTCGCATGTCCGGAGAGTTGGAAAAATCATGGATGGCCATGTCCCGGACCGTACGCACAAAAACCGCCAGCCTGACGCAGGCTAATCATCGGCTGGCGCTGCTTTATGCCTGTTCACAGCGGCTGAGCCACGGCGTGGAGGGCCAGGAAGCCTTCCAGCAAACCCTCGCCATGGTGCAGCGGCATGAAAAACTGCACCGCATTGAATTCTCCGTACCCAACTTCTGCTCACTCAGCGTCGGCGAGGTTGACCCGCACCTGCACTGGCAGTCGCACCAGCTCTATTCGAGTAATCAGTCGCAGTCCTGCGGCGTGCTGCGCTGGCAGGCAAAGCAGAGCGAACCGCGTCTGATGCAGGGGGTCGCCTCCCTGCTGGTGAATGCTCTGGAACTGTGGCAGGCGCAGCAGCAGGTGCAAACGCTGCTGCTGCTGGAGGAGCGGGCCACCATCGCCCGTGAACTCCATGATTCGCTGGCCCAATCGCTGACGTTCTTACGCATTCAGATCACGCGACTGAAACGCGCGCTGGATCCTGATGCTACCCAGGCGCACAGGGTGGTGACAGAGTTTGAACAGGCGCTAACGGACGCGAACCGGCAGCTGCGTGAGCTGCTGAGTACCTTCCGCCTGACGATTGAACCGGCCAGTCTCGCGCGCGCGCTGGAGCAGGTGGTTCTGCCGCTGCGCCACCAGAGCGAAGCGCGTATTCTGCTGCGCAGCCAGATTGACGGGCAGCTTCAGGCTCAACAGCAAATTCACGTCTTACAGATCGTACGCGAAGCCCTGCTTAACGCCGTACGCCATGCCCACGCCACGGAGATAACGGTGGAGGCCAGCCGTACGCCGTCAGGGGAACTGACCCTTGCCATTACCGATAACGGCGTTGGTATTACCAGCATGGACGAGCCGCCGGGCCATTACGGATTGAACATCATGCACGAACGCGCCGCGAGGCTGAACGGTACGCTGGCGATTACCCAGCCGGCGCAGGGCGGCACCTGCGTCTCACTCCGGTTTATGCCGATTACCGAAAGCGTACTGCCTTCCCCTCAAGAGCCGACGCGTTCGTCCTTTCGTCCAGAGAATGAATCATGACCCATACCATTTTTCGCGTTTTACTTGTTGACGATCATCCGCTGATACGGCGGGGTCTGAAACAGCTATTGCAGCTGGACGACCGTTTTCTCATCGTTGCCGAAGCCAGCGGCGGGACGGAAGCGCTGGAGCAGGCGCGGCACCTGCTCCCGGATCTGATACTGCTGGATTTAAATATGAAGGGGCTTTCCGGCCTCGAAACGCTCCAGCTTATCCACAGTGAGTCCCTGCCCTGCCGGGTGCTGATCCTGACCGTTTCCGACAGCCGTAGTGATTTTTTGACTCTGCTGGATGCGGGAATTGATGGCTATCTGCTCAAGGACACTGAGCCCGAGCTGCTGCTGTCGCAAATCGTCACCGTCGCTGAAGGGGGCCAGGCCTTCAGCGAGTCGATGCAGCTCTGGCGGGAAAGCCGAGCCTGGCGCGACGATCCCTTTGCGATCCTTACCGCCCGCGAGCTGGACGTGCTGAAAGAGGTGGCGCGCGGCCTGTCGAATAAGGAGGTTTCTGAGAATCTGATGATTTCCGAACAGACGGTAAAAGTGCATATCCGCAGCGTGCTGCGCAAACTGAATGTTCGCTCCCGGGTGGCCGCCACGGTGCTCTGGCTGGAGGCAAACCAGTAACACAATGGATCAGGACGTAAAGAATACCCCGTAGTTTTGCACGGTAATTTACATATTCTCCTCAATTTCTCCACGATTTCGTCAGTTGCGACGGGTAAAGTGGTGAACCTGGAGAGTCTGTTGAATAAACTCATCATTTTGCTCCGCAACGGACGCCCCATTTCAGCGTCACAGGGATCTGGCAGGTGACTTCTTTCTCTCTAAATAGATAATTTTCTGCGGAGCTTGAAATGGCGAATTTTTTTATCGACCGCCCCATTTTTGCCTGGGTGCTGGCGATTATTCTCTGCCTCACCGGTGGCTTGTCTATTTTTTCGCTACCGGTTGAGCAATATCCCGATCTGGCTCCGCCCAATGTCCGAATCAGCGCGAGTTACCCCGGCGCCTCGGCCGAAACGCTGGAAAACACCGTTACCCAGGTCATCGAACAGAGTATGACCGGCATCGACAACCTGATGTATATGTCGTCGCAGAGCAGCAATACCGGCCAGGCCTCCATCACCCTCACCTTCGATGCCGGCACCAACCCCGACGAGGCGCGGCAGCAGGTCCAGAACCAGCTACAGTCCGCGCTGCGTAAACTTCCCCAGGCGGTTCAGTCTCAGGGAGTCACGGTAAATAAAACCGGCGACACCAACATTCTGATGGTGGCCTTTGTCTCTACCGACGGCAGTATGGATAAGCAGGATATTGCAGACTATGTCGCTAGTAATATTCAGGATCCGCTCAGCCGTATTGACGGCGTCGGCCAGGTGGATGCCTATGGTTCACAGTACGCTATGCGTATCTGGCTGGATCCCAACAAGCTGATTAACTACTCACTGACCACCGGCGATGTTGTCAGCGCCATTGAGTCGCAGAACAGCCAGGTGGCGGTCGGCCAGCTTGGCGGGCTTCCCTCGCTGGATAAGCAGGCGCTGAACGCGACCGTTAATTCACAGTCGCTGCTGCAAACGCCGCAGGAGTTTCGCGATATCACGCTGCGCGTAAATACCGACGGTTCCGTGGTCACGCTGGGCGACGTGGCCCAGGTTGAACTGGGTTCCGAGAAGTACGACTACCTTAGCCGCTACAACGGCATGGCCGCTTCCGGCCTCGGCATCAAGCTGGCATCCGGGGCTAACGAGCTGCAAACCGATACACTGGTTCGCGCACGCCTGAATGAGCTGTCGCAATATTTCCCGCACGGGCTGGAAGCCAAAGTCGCGTTTGAAACCACGCCGTTTGTCAAAGCCTCGATCAAAGACGTAGTGAAGACCCTGTTTGAAGCCGTGCTGCTGGTCTTCCTGGTGATGTACCTGTTCCTGCAAAATTTCCGCGCGACGCTGATCCCAACGATTGCCGTACCGGTGGTGCTGTTCGGCACTTTTGCCGTGCTTTACGTCTTCGGCTACAGCGTAAATACCCTGACCATGTTCGCAATGGTGCTGGCAATCGGCCTGCTGGTGGACGATGCCATCGTGGTGGTTGAAAACGTTGAACGCATCATGAGTGAAGAGGGGCTGTCGCCGCGCGAGGCCACGCGTAAGTCAATGGGCCAGATTCAGGGCGCGCTGGTGGGCATTGCGCTGGTGCTGTCGGCGGTCTTTGTCCCGATGGCCTTCTTCGGCGGCACCACCGGCGCCATCTATCGTCAGTTCTCGGTGACTATCGTCTCGGCGATGGTGCTCTCGGTGCTGGTGGCAATGATCCTCACCCCGGCGCTGTGTGCCACCATGCTGAAACCGATCGCGAAAGGGCATCACCACGGCCGCCGCGGGTTCTTCGGCTGGTTTAACCGTATGTTTAACCGTAATGCCGCGCGCTACGAACGCGGCGTGGGCCGTATTCTGGCCAAATCGGGCCGCTGGCTGCTTATTTATCTGGCGCTGATGGGCGTCATGGCCTTCCTGTTCTTGCGTCTGCCGACCTCATTCCTGCCGCTGGAGGATCGCGGGATCTTCACCACCCAGGTGCAGCTGCCTTCCGGCTCAACGCTGCAACAAACCATGAAGGTGGTACAGAAGGTTGAGGAATATTATCTGACGCATGAGAAAAATAACGTCGTCTCGGTGTTTGCGACCGTGGGTGCCGGCCCCGGCGGCAACGGGCAAAACGTCGCGCGTCTGTTTGTCCGTCTGAAGGACTGGCAGGACCGTAAGGACAGCGCCAGCAGCTCTTTTGCCATTATCGAACGGGCCACTAAAGCGTTTGAGAATATTAAAGAAGCCAGGGTGATCGCCAGCAGCCCACCGGCCATTACCGGGCTGGGCAACTCCGCCGGTTTTGATATGGAGCTACAGGATCACGCCGGGCTGGGACACAACGCGCTGATGAACGCCCGCGACACTCTTCTGGAGATGGCGAGGGCTAACCCGTCGCTGACCCGCGTGCGCCACAACGGACTGGACGACAGCCCGCAGCTCCGCGTTGATATCGATCAGCGCAAGGCCCAGGCGCTCGGCGTCTCGCTGGACGATATCAACAGCACGCTGCAAACCGGCTGGGGATCGACCTACGTTAACGACTTCCTCGACCGTGGCAGGGTGAAAAAAGTCTACGTCCAGGCGGCCGCGAAATACCGCATGCTGCCGGACGACATCAATCAGTGGTACGTCAGGAACAACAGTGGTCAGATGGTGCCCTTCAGCGCCTTTGCCAGTTCGCGGTGGGAAACCGGCTCGCCGCGCCTGGAGCGCTACAACGGCTACTCCGCGCTACAAATCGTCGGGGAGTCCGCCGCCGGCGTCAGTAACGGCACCGCGATGAATATCATGGAGAACCTGGTCAGCCAGCTGCCCACCGGCATCGGCCTACAGTGGACCGGCGCATCGCTCCAGGAGCGGATGACCGGCGCGCAGGCTCCGGCGCTGTATGCCCTGTCGCTGCTGGTGGTTTTCCTGTGCCTGGCCGCCCTGTATGAGAGCTGGTCCATTCCGTTCTCGGTGATGCTGGTCGTTCCGCTGGGCGTGGTCGGTGCGCTGATCGCCACCTGGATGCGGGGGCTGGAAAACGACGTCTATTTCCAGGTCGGGCTGCTTACCGTCATCGGTCTTTCGGCGAAAAACGCGATTCTTATCGTTGAGTTTGCCAATGAGTTGAATACTAAAGGCCGGGAGCTGGTGGAAGCAACGCTGGAGGCCTCCCGCCTGCGACTGCGCCCCATCCTGATGACCTCGCTGGCGTTTATCTTTGGCGTGCTGCCCATGGCCACCAGCAGCGGTGCGGGCTCCAGCAGCCAGCATGCGGTCGGTACGGGGGTAATGGGGGGAATGATCTCGGCGACCGTGCTGGCAATCTTCTTTGTGCCGCTGTTCTTTATGCTGGTACGGCGACGATTCCCGCTGAAACAGAAGGCGAAATAAGTCAAAAGGCAGCCCGTGGGCTGCCTTTGTTAATAAAGGTCACTGAAGATAAAGCAGATTGGTTTGCCACCAGGCCTTTCTTTAGTGGAAGCCCGTTACTTACGTAACATTGCTTCGATAAAGTCTTTCCAGTTCCCGAGTTCTAAATCGATCATGTGTTGCCTCTCTTTTTTGTGTGGCTATTTTAGAAGCAATACGAGGGAATGGAAAGACCGCAATCTCACTACATGCTCCAGGAGAACCTGTTTTTGCGGGATCTGTGCAAAAGCGCACATTTTGAACAAATGCTACCCGTCGGCCCCGAGCGGGGCCGCAGCCGGGCTTACTTCAGAATGATCACTTTGTCGTAGCCGCCGCTCTCGCTGTCAATGTGCGTTTTCGCTTCAGGATAGTCGCGCATGACGGCCTCAACAATATGAGAAAACTGATCGCAGCGGCTGGTCTTTTTCCGCGTAAGAATAATCGTGGACTGAGTCTCTTCTACCGCATGCGCAGCAGATTCTTTCATATAGTTCATTGTTACCCTCCTCCTGAAAATTGGGTTCTACCCTGATTATGTGTTGCCCGCGCTACTTCATCACGGCGCATCCCTCGAATATAGATGAATCCCACAAATAACAGAAGGGTACCATTATCTGACTTTGACATTGCGGCATCAAAAGTCCCCCTTTACCCGGCTGACCGTCTCACCTGACCCCAGGTAAGCAGGCAGGATAGCCGCAGGGGACGACCGGTTCTGTTAAAAATTCAGACAAACACTCGTCGGTGATAGCCTCATATTATGGATCGAAATCCTCCGGTGCGGCATTATCGTCAATCAGTTCTTCAGCACGGCTATCGGGTGTTCTTCGATATCCGCTGCTGAGCGCCAACCCAACGATAAAGGTCACGCCAGCTCATGACGATTAATACCGCCGAAAACACTCAATTTACTCTGTATGGCATTAAAAACTGCGACACGGTAAAGAAAGCGCGCAAGTATCTGGACGCCAGCGGCGTCGGCTATCGCTTCCACGACTATCGCGCCGACGGGCTGGATGCGGACCTGCTGGAAAGTTTTGTCGCTACCCTCGGCTGGGAAGCGTTGCTTAATACCCGGGGGACAACCTGGCGCAAGCTGGATGAAGACACCCGCAGCGCGGTGAATAATTCAGCGGCCGCGCAGGAACTGATGCTGGCAATGCCCGCGATTATCAAACGCCCGTTGCTCTGTGCCGCAGACGGCTCTATGCTGCTGGGCTTCAGTGAAAGCCTCTATCAGCCGTTTATTCAGGAGAAGTGTTAATTATGTATTGTCCGGTCATTGAGTTGACGCAGCAGCTTATTCGTCGCCCTTCCCTCAGCCCGGATGATGCCGGTTGTCAGGCCATTCTCATTGCTCGCCTTGAGGCGCTGGGTTTTACCGTTGAGCCGATGCCCATTGGCGACACGCTGAACTTCTGGGCCTGGCGCGGTCAGGGCGAAACCCTGGCCTTTGCCGGACATACCGACGTGGTGCCAACCGGTGATGCTAATCTCTGGATCAATCCGCCGTTCGAACCCACTATTCGCGACGGCATGCTGTTCGGCCGCGGCGCAGCGGATATGAAAGGATCGCTGGCCGCGATGTTTGTTGCCGCCGAGCGCTTTGTCACCGCGCATCCAAATCACAAAGGCCGCCTGGCATTTCTGATCACCTCTGATGAAGAGGCCAGCGCCACCAACGGCACCGTCAAGGTGGTGGAAGCGCTGATGGCCCGCAACGAACGCCTGGACTACTGTCTGGTGGGCGAACCGTCCAGTACCGAAATTGTCGGTGACGTGGTGAAGAACGGCCGTCGCGGCTCGATCACCGCCAATCTGACCATTCACGGCGTGCAGGGGCACGTTGCCTATCCGCACCTCGCCGATAATCCGGTTCATCGTGCCCTGCCGGCACTTAACGAGCTGGTGGAAACCGAATGGGACCGGGGCAACGAGTTCTTCCCACCGACGAGTATGCAGATTGCCAACGTTCAGGCGGGCACCGGTAGCAACAACGTTATCCCCGGCGACTTTTTCGTTCAGTTTAACTTCCGCTTCAGCACCGAACTGACCGACCAGCTGATCAAGCAGCGGGTCGAGGCGCTGCTTGACCGCCACCAGCTGCGCTACACCATTGAATGGAAACTGTCCGGTCAACCGTTCCTGACCTCACGCGGCAAGCTGGTCGATGCGGTGGTTAACGCCGTTGAGCACTATAATGAGATCAGGCCGCAGCTACAGACCACCGGCGGCACCTCTGACGGGCGCTTTATCGCCCGGATGGGGGCTCAGGTGGTTGAACTGGGTCCGGTCAACGCCAGCATTCATAAGATTAATGAGTGCGTTAAGGCCGCCGATCTCCAGCTGCTCAGCCGTATGTATCAGCGCATTATGGAACAGCTGATCGCTTAAGCGATCTGAGGTGAGGATATGGAATTTATAAAAGATTACTGGTGGATCCTGGTGATCCTGTTGATGATCGGCGTTCTGATGAACGTCTATAAAGATCTGAAGGGTATCGACCATAAGAAATTTTTAGACAACAAGCCGGAACTGCCGCCGCATCGTGACTTTAACCACAAGTGGGATGACGAAGACGACTGGCCGAAAAAGAAATAATTCCTGTCCGGGCGACCGTTCTGCGGTCGCCCTGTGCCGTTACATCATGGCAATCACATCATCTTTGCCGGGGGTTCCACCGCCGAGCGCCTCATCAAAGTAGCGACGCGGTACGGTAAACTGTAGCCGTTCCAGCGCCAGCTTCATTGCCCGATCGTCTATGGCATGCGGCAGGTCATCAACGATATCCAGCGTGACGTCACCACCCATGGCGGTGAGCCGCTCCTGCGCGTCAACGGCATGAGTGAGCGGGATCGTCGCGTCGTTATCACCGTGGATCAGGTGAATGGTGGTGCGCCGATCCGCCCGCTGCGGCAACGTCAGATAGCGGCCGCTGAAGGCGACAATCCTGCCGGCCAGATCCCGCTGCGCCGCCGCGGATTCCAGCACCAGCGTACTGCCCTGACCAAAGCCCACCAGCGCCGTGGCTTCCGCCCTTATCCCGCTCTGCTGCTGCCAGTGACGCACGGTTGCGATCGCATCCGGCAGCGCAGCGGCAAGACTGTCCGCCTGCTGCGCAGTATCACCGTGGCTGGCAAACCACTGACGGCCAGCCCCCTCACCACTTTGCTCCGGCCCACCGATACTGATCACCCGCGCCCGGGGAAAGGCTTCGGCAAACCAGCGACCGATCTGGCCCATTGCGACCGGATTATCCCCTGCCGTGTGAAACAGCAAAAACAGCTGGGTGGCCGGAAGCGACGGGGTCTGTACTACAACGTGGTCGTATTTCATGGTGATCTCCTCATTCGATAAAGCGATCATACGCCACTTCATCGCGGAGAAAACCGCAGATTTTTGACAGAGACGTTGGATTTATTGCAACAACGCGATCCGCTGGCACCACGCCTCAGCCCTCACACCGTCAAGCTGCGCCAGCGCCTGCTGCGCTTCACTGCGCCAGGCGATAAGCAGCGCCTTGCGCCCGGCCAGTCGGTTTATGCGACACACCTCCACCGTGGACTGCCCCTTCAACAGAACGGCGTGCAGCAGCGGCACCCGCTGCGGCAGCTGAGCCGCCAGCCTGCCAAGCGCCCCCACACCGGCTTCAAACGGTCGGCTGCCCCAGGCAAACCCGGCCAGCTCGCGCCAGTCATCCTCGGTCAGACGATCGTCGCTTCGCTGACGGGTCAGCGGCAGTTCGTCGCTATCCAGCTGCCGTCGTAGCCAGTACCCCTCACGATCCAGCCGCACGGCGGCCCGCTCGGCCAAGGCCTGGCCCGCGGCGCTCAGCGGCAGAATGGCCATGGCCGCATAGCAGCCGCTGCTGGCCTCACGCTGGCTGCCGAAACGAACCAGCTGAAAGCCGCAGCGCTGCCAGAAGCGCCACAGCTCAGGAGTAAAGCCGAAGCTGACGGAGAGAAAGTCCAGCCCGTCGCTGTGTTCACGGCAATGGGCGATCAGCCGCTGGCCGCAGCCCTGCCCCCGTCGCAGCGGCGCGACCGCTATCCGGCTGATGCGCCGTGAACGCAGCTGCGCCGCCTCCGGCATGCCCGCATGTGCCGCCAGCGACTGCGCCACCAGGCTGCCGCGCGGCCGACGGTATCCGGCCCAGACCGCCCAGGCCAGTTCAGCGGAAAGCCCCCCCTCATCAACGGCCCACAGCGCGCCCTGCACGCTGCCGCTCTGCAAGGCCGCGGTAAAGTGCATGCCCGGCGCGTCCATCATTCGCCGCAGATCGAGCGGAGACGTGCGGTAGTGTGCGCTGGTCAACAGCTGATAAACGGCTGCCATGCGCTCCGGCGCACGCGTCCAGTCGTCCTGCTCCAGCGCCAGATACGCCATCACGCCCTCAGCGGGCAGCGGTTCGCCGTCGTCAAACAGCAGCGCCTGCGCCGTTATCTGCTCCAGCGGATCGTCAGAAGCCCAGCGCAGCGGCGTATCCAGCTGATAGTGAACGACGCCCGGCAGCGTGGCGCAGAACTTCAGCAGGAATCCGCGCCCGGTTCCCTCGTAACCCTGGACGGTGGTCGCCAGCAGTACGCGGGGAAACAGTGCCACCAGCCGCCGCAGCAGCGGTGCGGGGATCGCTGCCGCCTCATCAATCAGCAGCCAGTCGGCTTGATGTGCATCGGCTTCGGCCAGCAGCCGATCTGGGGCGATAAACGCAAATTTGTCCCCGGCAAACTCCGCCAGTACAGCCGTAGACACCTTTGCCGGAGCAGTCACCAGGCAGCGCCCCGGCCAGCGGGCGGCCAGCATACCCGCCAACGCCGATTTACCGCGGCCGCGTGGGGCGGTGAGCACATACACACCCGGTTTACTGTCTGAGAGCGCTGTCAGGATGCGCTGCTGCTGCCGGTTGTCGGGCCGCCATGCGGCGGTCTGTTCTAGCGGGGAGAGCGTCAGCGGGCAGGACTGCCGCCAGATCGCCACGCGCGTGTCGGCCAGCAGCAGTCGCTGAAGACGCTGTATAAAGCGGGGGCTGGCCAGCGGACGGTCCGTTTCACTCCAGCGCTGCGCGTCGGCATCGGTCCGCTGCGGCCACTGCGCCCATTCCGGAGCCAGCAGCAGTAGCCAGCTGCCCGCACGCAGCGTTCCAACCACCGTCGCCAGCGCCTCCGCGTGAAATCCGCTGCGGGCGTCAAAGACCGCATGCTGAAATTCCCGCCCCAGCAGGGTCCGCACCGCCGCGGGCGGGCAGCTCTGCTGTCCGGGCGGAGCCTCTCCCAGCCACAGCCAGTCGCCGGGGAGTTTCGCCATCAGCCCGGCGGCCTGCCGCTCCACCCACGCCGATTCCCCGCTGAGCACCAGCAGCCGTCGCCAGCCCTGCCGCTGTAGCTGTGCGGTGGCTTCGGTTTCCGTCATCGGCGGTTAACCAAAGGTATTACACTGCCCGGGATTGCCGGTGTCGTAGCCCTTTTTAAACCAGCTGTAGCGCTGCTGTGAGGTGCCGTGGGTAAAACTGTCCGGCACAACCCGCCCCTGGCTACGCTGCTGAAAACGGTCGTCGCCAATCGCCTCGGCAGCGTTGAGCGCCGATTCCAGGTCGCCCACCTCCAGCACGTTCTCTTTCTGCATATAATGGCCCCAGACGCCGGCATAACAGTCCGCCTGTAGCTCCATTTTTACCGACAGCTGGTTAGCGACTTTCTGGCTGGCACCCTGCTGCATCTCGCGGACCTGGCGATCGGTGCCCAGCAAATGCTGAACGTGGTGCCCCACTTCGTGGGCAATCACGTAGCCCTGAGCAAACTCGCCGTCGGCACCCAGTTTGGTTTTCATATCATCGTAAAACGAAAGGTCGATATAGACTTTGCGATCGGCCGGGCAGTAGAACGGTCCCATCGCCGACTGCCCCGTACCGCAGGCGGTGGGGGTCTGGCCGCGATACATTACCAGCGTCGGTGGCTGCCAGGTTTTGCCCATCTGGGTAAACAGCTGCTGCCAGGTGTCTTCGGTCATCGCAAAGACCACGCTGCTGAATTTTGCCGCACGATCGTCGTCCGGCGTGGCATGCTGCCGTTGGGTAGTTTGCTGCGCCGTGCTGCCGTCGCCGGTCAGTAACGGCGTGAGATCATAGCCGTAGTAACCCGCTACCATCACCACGATAAGCAGTACAATGCCGCCTTTGCCGCGCGGGAGGCGTATGTTCCCTCCCCTCGACGCACCCGACTGGCTGCGACGGTCTTCCACATTGTCGCTTTCGCGACGTCCCTGCCAACGCATAGACTGCCTCATAGCTTATGTTCGGATCGAATAGGTCGATTTTAGTCGGGCGACAGGCGGAAAACCAGAAAAGTGCAGATTCAGCGTGCGGAAAGGCAAAAGGCAAGGCGAACCCTGCCCCGGAGATCACGGCGAGTGAGGGTGCAGAGCTGCACCCTGAGGGGATCAGTCGAGCTTCACGCCCAGACGATTAGCCACTTCTTCATAGGCTTCAATCAGACCACCCAGGCTCTGACGATAGCGATCTTTGTCCATCTTGTTCAGCGTCTCTTTGTCCCACAGGCGCGCACCGTCCGGCGAGAACTCATCGCCCAGCACTACTTCGCCGTGGAACAGACCAAACTCCAGCTTGAAATCGACAAGGATCAGGCCCGCGTCGGCAAACAGCTTGCTCAGCACATCGTTAGCTTTGTAGGTCAGGTCACGCATCTTCGCCAGGTTCTCTTTGCTCACCCAGCCGAAGGTTTCGCAGTAGGACTCGTTGACCATCGGATCGTGCTTGGCATCGTCCTTCAGGAACAGGTCAAACAGCGGCGGGTTGAGGATCAGGCCCTCTTCAACGCCCAGACGCTTCACCAGTGAACCGGCTGCGCGGTTACGCACAACGCATTCAACCGGCACCATATCCAGCTTTTTCACCAGCGCTTCGTTATCCGACAGCAGGGCTTCCATCTGGGTTGGGATACCGGCTTCCTGCAATTTGGTCATAATGAAATAATTGAACTTGTTGTTAATCATTCCTTTACGATCAAACTGTTCGATACGCTCACCGTCCAGCGCTGACGTATCATTACGGAATTCGAGTACCAACAGATCCGGGTTTTCGGTGCTGTAAACGGTTTTCGCTTTGCCGCGATACAACTCAGCTTTCTTTTGCATCTTGTTTAACTCCAACGTGTGTCCCCTGAGAATTCAACGGGGTAGAGAACGGTTACTGTCTGGGGCGGCCGGTGGCCTCCCGGTAAAAATTTTTTTCGGCGGAATTATATGATCTGCGCTTTAAAAACCGAAGCAATCGTTTACGCAGCAGCAAATAAAAAGGCCGGGAGTGATTCCCGGCCTTCTGGCTTACTTAAATGCCGCCTGCAAAACGGCGACCAGCGCATCGTTTTGCGATTGCGTTAACGGCTGTCCTTTCGGATTGAGGAATTGCAGGCTGCTACGGTTATCCAGGTCACCGACCTGAAGTTTATAATCACCGTTGTTCAGCTCAGGATCTTTGGCACCCAGCGCATCCCAAGTACTGCTACCCGGTGCTTTATAGGTGATGTCCAGGCTCCCCTGCTGACGATTGCTGTCCTTCACTTCCATACCCACACGTTTCAGCGTTGCCGGCAGTCGCTGCCACACCACGTTGAACGGCGCACGCACGATCAGGTTCGGCAGACCGGTATCATCGGCACTGCTCTGAACGTCAATCTGCGTTACGCTGCGGTTCGCGGCGGCGTCTTCACGTTTGGTTTCGATCTTATCCAGCCCGGCGCTGATTTCATTCAGCATCTGCGCGGTATAGCGCTGAAGCTGAATCGGAGAGTTCACGCCCTGACCATCCTGCTGAAGCTCCAGCAGCTTGACGTTCAGCACCTGCTGGTAGCCCTGCTGCTGAATGCTCAGCTGATAACGGCCGCGGTACTGGCTGTCTTCATCGGCACGGTTCCACTGCACCCAGTCGGTGGTCAGGGTTTGCGTGCCATCCTGACGATCGACAATCGGATAGCTGTTCACCTCGACGACGCTTATCACCTGTGGCCAGATGGAGCTACCGCGGGAATCCAGCAGCAGCGTTCCGGTATTTCCGGCAAACTGCGTGCGGGCACCGTTCATCAACGCCAGCGTCTGTGCCGGTGGACGAATGTCCAGTTGCTTACCCACCTGCCCTGTACTGCTGACGGTTGGAATATCGTACTCGGCGTTTTGCAGAGGCAGGATCATGCCAGCAGGAGCGTGCAGATCGCTAAGACCGGCTGCCTGCAGGTAGGATTCGTCACCGCTCACCTGACGCTTGTAACGCTGATCGTTAGAACATGCTGCCAGCAGCATCACCAACGACAGTCCCACCACTTTCGCTACTGTGGACTTTTGTACTGAGTAAGCCATTAATTCTCCCTAGATTTACAGCAGGCCGGCTTTTTTAAGAGCCTGCTCGACAACCGGACCACTCGCTTCGGTCAGCGGCGTCATTGGCAGACGCAGTGTGTCGGTTGCTATTAATCCTAATTTTTTCGCGGCCCATTTCACCGGGATAGGATTGGGTTCAACAAACAGTTTCTGATGCAGCTGCATCAGGCGCTGGTTAAGGCGACGCGCTTCAGCAAAATTACCCTGCTGTGCCAGAGTACAAAGCTCTGCCATTTCGCGCGCGGCAATGTTCGCCGTGACGGAGATAACCCCGTGACCACCCAGGTGCATGAAGTCCAGTGCCGTTACGTCATCGCCGCTAACCAGCACGAAATCATCATTAACCAGCTCTTGGATCTGACTAACCCGCGATAAGTTCCCGGTCGCCTCTTTGATTCCGATAATATTTTTAATTTTCGCCAGGCGACCGACGGTTTCCGGCAGCAGATCGCAGCCCGTACGCGAAGGTACGTTATACAGCATCTGCGGCAGCGCGGTGCTTTCCGCGATGGTTTTGAAGTGCTGATACAGCCCTTCCTGCGTTGGACGATTGTAGTACGGTGTTACGGTAAGACAACCAATTACGCCAGAATTTTCAAAACGTTTGGTCAGAGAGACGCCTTCAGAAGTGGCGTTCGCGCCCGTTCCGGCAATGATCGGGATGCGGCCGTCAGCCAGCTCCAGCGTCAGCATAACCACGTCGCCATGCTCATCATGGCTCAGCGTGGCGGATTCACCGGTGGTCCCTACAGAAACAATTGCCGCAGTACCGCTGGCAACATGGTAATCAATTAGTTTTTTCAAACTCGCACGGCAGACATTACCTTTGTCATCCATCGGCGTAACGAGTGCAACAAGACTTCCTGTAAACATTGGCGATCCCCTCGACAAACAAGTGCTTCATGGTACGTTTGACCGAGCATTAAAAGCAAGCGGACAAGGCGGCTCCAGCCCTTGTCAGCAGTTTTTTTTATGTTTACCTTATGGTTATTAGTATTTAGACAGGAAGCCGTATTTTGCCGCAGTCAGAGCAACATCACCTGGTTATAACCGCACTTGGGGTTGACCGTCCCGGGATCGTCAACACCATTACGCGCCACGTCAGCAGCTGCGGATGCAATATTGAAGACAGCCGGCTGGCCATGCTGGGTGAAGAGTTCACCTTTATTATGCTGCTGTCGGGGAGCTGGAGCGCAATCACGCTGATTGAATCCACTCTGCCGCTGAAGGGCGCAGAGCTGGAACTGCTGATCGTGATGAAACGCACCCGAGCCAGCGCCCGTCAGCCGCTGCCGGCTACGGTCTGGGTTCAGGTCGAGGTGACCGACTCCCCCCATATTATTGAGCGCTTTACCGATCTGTTTGACAGCCACCAGATGAATATTGCGGAGCTGGCCTCACGCACGCAGCCGACCGAAGATAATCAGCCGCCTTTGCTCTATATTCAGATTACGGCACACAGTCCTGCTGATCAGGATGCTTCACTTATTGAGCAGGCGTTCAACCGCCTATGTACAGAACTTCATGCTCAGGGCACTATTAAGGCGGTTTCTCATCACGCGGGTTGAATGGTCAGTCCACCACCGCCGGGATAACCTGTTTTAATTGACCCACAGCATAAATGATAAAAAACGGAGTGTAGTGATGAATCCACTGAAAGCCGGTGATATCGCACCGAAATTTAGCTTGCCTGACCAGGATGGTGAGCAAATTAATCTGGCCGACTTCCAGGGGCAGCGCGTTCTGGTGTACTTCTACCCGAAAGCGATGACGCCAGGCTGTACTGTCCAGGCATGCGGTCTGCGCGACAGCATGGATGAACTGAAAAAAGCAGGCGTGGAGGTGCTGGGCATCAGCACGGATAAACCTGAGAAGCTCTCTCGTTTCGTTGAAAAAGAGATGCTGAACTTTACCCTGCTGTCGGACGAAGACCATCAGGTCTGTGAGCAGTTTGGGATCTGGGGTGAAAAAACCTTTATGGGCAAAACCTATGACGGTATTCACCGCACCAGCTTCCTGATTGGTGCCGATGGTAAGGTTGAGACGGTCTTCAATGACTTTAAAACCAGCAACCACCACGACATCGTGATGGATTACCTGAAAACAGCATGATTTGACAGACGTCCCGGTCAGCCTGTTCAGGGCGGGCCGGGACGCCTGATATGTCCTCGTCAGGCGGTGTTTTTATAAAGCTCATCGGGCCAGGCATGCACCACCGCTTTGACCAGCGTTGCCAGCGGAATGGCAAAGAACACGCCCCAAAACCCCCACAGACCGCCAAAAATCACCACCGAAAGAATAATCACCAGCGGATGCAGGTTCACCGCCTCTGAGAACAGGACCGGCACCAGAATATTGCCGTCCAGCGCCTGAATAACCAGATAGATAATCAGCATGGTCCAGAAATCCCCGGTCAGCCCCCACTGGGCAAGCCCCACGCCGATAACCGGCAGGGTCACGACCATTGCGCCGATGTACGGGATTAACACCGACACGCCAACCAACACCGCCAGCAGCAGCGCATAGTTCATGCCAATCGCCAGAAAGCCAATCCAGCTGACAACACCCACCACCACCATCTCCAGCACTTTGCCGCGAATGTAGTTGGAAACCTGCTGATTCATTTCAACCCAGACCTGCCCGGCCAGACCTCGGTTACGCGGCAGCACGCGGCGAATGGCGTTCAACAGCTGCTCCTTATCCTTAAGCAAAAAGAACACCATCAGCGGCACCAGCACCAGATAGATCGCCAGCGTCATCAGCCCCACCAGCGAGGCCAGCGAATATTTCACCAGCTGATCGCCCAGCCCACTCAGGCGGCTGCGCAGGTTTTCCACCACGATATCAACGATACCGACATCCATCAGCGCAGGGAACCGCTCGGGTATGCGCGTCGCAAAGTTATAGAGGCGCGTCAGCATACTCGGCAGTTCATGGGTCAGATTAATGCCCTGCTGCCACGCGACCGGCACCACCACCAGCAGCAGGATCAGCAGCAGAGCGGCAAAAACTATCAGCACCAGCGTCGTCGCCCAGGTACGCGAGCAGCCCAGCCTCTCCAGCCGAACCGTTGGCCATTCAAGCAGATAGGCGAGGCCGATCGCCAGCAGCAGCGGAGCCAGCAGGCCGTTAAAGAAAAACAGAATACAGAATGCAGCGAGCAGAATCGCCAATAGCGCAATCGCCTGTGGATCGCTAAAACGGCGGCGATACCACTGCATTAAAAGTTCGAGCATAGGGAGTCCCTGCCTGAGTCAATGGAGAGAAAATCAATTAAATTCGCCGCGGCGCGGGCGGCGCATGACGATTAGATTGTTGGTAAACGTTCCTCTTCGGCTTCAGCGCTGGCCGTATCAAACATGACTACGCGATTACGTCCGGCGTTTTTCGCTTGATACAGCGCCTCGTCAGCCTGCTTGAACGTGTGTTCCATCGTTTTCAACTCCGGTTTCCAGAAGGCCACGCCCGCTGAAATCGTGATGCTGCCGACCTTCTCAAGCACCTGCTCCTCAATACTTTTACGTATCCGCTCGGCGATAGCCAGCGCCGTTTCACGGTCGGTAGCTGGCAGGATCATCAGGAACTCTTCACCTCCGTTACGGCAGACAACGTCACTTTGCCGGGCGCCCCGTTCCAGCTGGCGCGCAACGTTTGCAATCACCTCATCACCGACATCATGGCCGTAGGTGTCATTCACCCGCTTAAAGTAGTCAATATCCAGCGCGAGTACGGCAAACGGCTGCTGGGTGGCCAGGAAATAGTCCAGCACGGCATTCAGACCACGGCGGTTCAGCAGCCCGGTCATAGGATCGGTCTGGACTTCACTCTTAAGCCGGCCAATCTTATCCTGCATCAGGCCGATACCCGCCAGCATCGCCCGCTTAATCTGCGATGACTCATAATACCAGGAGCGAATACCGCCTATCTGACGAGAGGCATCGGTGGTGTCCATCTGGCTGGCATTGCGCGCCAGCTGCCACAGCGGCAGGGCAATGCGCTGCGCCAGGATCAGCGCCAGAATTAATGTCAGCAGCGCAAACGGCACCGAATGCTTCAGTACCTGCAACAGCAGGCTGTTCAACGGGGCCAGCGTCGCCTCCGTCGGTTTCATGGCGACAATCGTCCAGCCGGACGCCGGGACCACAGCGTATCCGGCCAGCATAGCCCTGCCGCTGCTGTCGCTGACCTGTTGAAAACCGTTGGCGCTATTCTGCCGCTGACTTTCATCAATGAGTGGGGCAATGGTTTGACCAATCAGGCTGGCATCCTGGTGATAAAGCACCTGGTTCCCCTCATCCACCACGTAGAGCGAAGAGCCGTCACGATAAAACTGCTCACCGAGGATTGCATTAAGAATGCTCTTCTTCTTCAGATAGATCGATCCGCCGACATAGCCCAGATAGCCACCGGTTTCTGACCATATGGGCCAGGAGACAAACACCAGTAAATTATTGGCGGCGGAAATCGTCGGATCGCTAATCAGCGGCTTACGCTGGCTCAGGGCCTGCCGGGCGGCAGTAGAGTTTAATTTCATGCCTTTAAGCATCAGTGATTCCGGGGAGATCGCCTTTACCCAACCGTTTGCATTAACAATCACCACTGAGTTAAAGCTGCTTGTCTGTTCGCGCAGACGATCCACTTCTTTTTGCAGCAGCGCTTCGTTCTCCAGACCCTTGCCCAGCTCTTTAGCACTGTAGGCAAGCTGAGACTGCGCAAGCTGGAAGAAAACCTGCGTGGTGGAGGCCAGCTTAGTGGCATAGACCCGGTTAGCCTCCAGCGTATTATCAATCAGCACCTCGCGCTGTACGCGCCAGCTGGCATACAGAGAGTTAGCCAGCGTAATCACAATGCTCGCCACGGCCAGTAGCGTGATCAGCGTTCGTAAATCCGTTTTCGGGCGCAGCTGTTTCAGCATGGGCTCACCACAGTGGAAAAACTCATTTTTTTAACGCCTTTTAGTTTTTATGCGCGTTTACTTAAAATTGCGATATATGCCCTGATAAAGCACGCTACGATTGTACACCTCTGCGCCATTTTGGGAATGATCTCCCCCCTTTCTGCCGTCGATAATTAATGGCGAAAGACCGTTCTTTACATGCCGTAAGCCGCGGCAATAGCCGGGTTTAACGCCGCCGCAGTCTCGTTTTATCATTGGATTCCATCCGGCCACTGGTTAAGATGTCAATCAGATGCGGAGTTTATCACCCGCCGTAGAACATTTTGGCATCCGGCTGGTCCAAAAATGGACATCCTTATTAGGGTTTACGCATGTTTATCCGATTGAAAAAAAGCCTGCTGGCTTCGCTGATTATTACTCTGCTTGCCGGCACCGCTGCGCCAGCCAGGGCCGATGTGGCTGATATGCTACCGGATATCGGCACGACTGCGGGTGGCACCCTCTCGGTCAACCAGGAGCTGGCGATGGGCGATTTTTACGTCCGTCAGCTGCGCGCCAGTGCGCCGATTATTAACGATCCTCTGCTTAATCAGTATATAAATCAGCTGGGTCAGCGGCTGGTGTCTCATGCGTGGTCGGTGAAAACACCTTTTCATTTTTTCCTGATCCGCAACGATGAAATCAACGCCTTTGCCTTCTTTGGCGGCAACGTGGTGCTGCACTCCGCGCTGTTCCGCTACAGCGACAACGAAAGCCAGCTGGCCTCAGTGGTGGCGCACGAGATCTCACACGTTACCCAACGCCACCTGGCGCGGGCCATGGAAGAACAGCAGCGTAATGCGCCGCTGACGTGGGTCGGTGCGCTGGGATCGATTCTGCTGGCTATGGCCAGCCCGCAGGCGGGCATGGCCGCATTAAGCGGCACCCTGGCAGGCACCCAGCAGGGGATCATCAGCTTTACCCAGCAGAATGAGCAGGAGGCTGACCGTATCGGAATTCAGGTTCTGCAACGTGCGGGATTTGACCCGGAAGCCATGCCTGCCTTTATGCAAAAGCTGGCCGACACCTCGCGCTTTTCCTCCAAACCGCCGGAAATTTTGTTGACCCACCCCCTGCCAGACAGCCGTCTGGCCGATGCCCGTAACCGCGCGAATCAGATGAAGCCGGTTGTTGTCCAGTCGTCGCAGGATTTCTATATGGCGAAAGTCAGGGCGCTGGGGATGTTCTCTACCGGGCAGAATCAGCTGACCAGCGACGTGCTGGATGCGCTGGCCAGGGGCAACAGCCGCGAACAGGCCGCCGCCCAGTATGGTAAGGCGGTGCTGATGCTGGAGGCGAAAAACTACGCCGGGGCCAAAAACATTATTGCGCCCCTGCTGGCAAAACAGCCGGATAACGTCTGGTATCTGGATATCATGACCGATATCGATATCGGGCTTAATCAGCCGCTACAGGCGGCTAATCGCCTGGCGGCGCTGAAGGCCAGCAACAGCAATCCGGTGCTACAGCTCAACCTCGCTAACGCCTATCTGGAAGCCAAGCAGCCGGCCAACGCCAGTAAGGTTCTCTACCGTTACACCTGGGCAAATAAAGACGATCCGAACGGCTGGGATCTGCTGGCTCAGGCTTCTGCTGCCCAGGGGCTGGCGGATGAAGAGCAGGCTGCACGGGCCGAAGGCTTAGCGCTTGCCGGGCAGCTCGACCAGGCGATCCGCAGCCTGAGCAGCGCCAGTTCTCAGGTGCCGCTTGGCAGCCTGAAGCAGGCACGCTACGACGCCCGCATCGATCAGCTGCGGCAGCTTCAGGAACGCTTCCGTCAGTATCAGAAGTCATAATCAAACGGGATAACAGGATGAGTGACGTACAGATTTACCATAACCCGCGCTGCTCCAAGAGCCGCGAGACCCTGGCGCTGATAGAGGCACAGGGCGTGGAGCCGCAGGTGATCCTCTATCTGGAGACACCGCCGGATGCCGCAACGCTTCAGGGGCTGGTTAAGCAGCTAGGATTCACCAGCGCACGCCAGCTGATGCGTAAGAAAGAAGCCGAATATAAGGCCGCAGGGTTAGATAATCCGGCGCTGACCGAAGAGCAGCTGCTGGCGGCGATGGTGGCACAGCCTAAGCTGATTGAACGCCCGATCGTGGTCGCCGTTGGCCGCGCCCGGCTGGGCAGGCCGCCGGAGCAGGTGTTAGATATTCTTTGACAGCGATCAGAGCGCCAGCGCCTCTTTAACAAAGGGGATCGTCAGCTTACGCTGGGCGCTGATCGACGCCCGATCCAGCTGATCCAGCGTCAGAAACAGGGTGCGCATCTCGCGATCCAGGCGTTTCAACAGGAAGCGGCCCACGTCCTCCGGCAGCTCGAACCCGCGCAGTCGCGCCCGCAGTTGGAGCGCCTGAAGCTTGTCTTCATCGGAAAGCGGATGCAGCTTATAAATCTGCCCCCAGTCAAGGCGTGATGCCAGATCGGGCAGCCGCAGATTAAGCTGACGCGGTGGGCGGTCGCCGGTGATCAGCAGGCGGGTTTTACCGGTTTCCAGAATGCGGTTATAGAGATCGAAGATCGCCATCTCCCAGAGTTCGTCGCCGGCAATGCATTCGATGTTATCGATACAAACCAGCGCCAGCTGCTCCATCCCGTCAAGCACTTCCGGCACAAACCAGGTGCGCTTATCCAGTGGAACATAGCCCACGGCTTCTCCCCTGGCCGACAGTTCGGCGCAGGCGGCATGCAGCAGATGACTTCTTCCCCCGCCTTCCCGTGACCAGATGTAAAGATAGCTACCGTGCTCCTGATGGAGCGCGCCCTGAAGGGCAGCCAACAGGGACGGATTCTCACCCGGCCAGAAGCTGGCAAAGGTTTCATCGTCGGGCAGATAAAGTGGCAGTGAAAGCTGTGCCGGTGTGTTCAGAATTACCTCTGGGTTTGCGCTTGCAAAAATCGGTAAAAGTTTAACACAACTCTCGCGGGATCATAAAACGTAAAGCCAGCCCCGTTTGTGGCTGGCCGGACGAACGGACTCACGGCCTTCAGCAGCCGACCAGGGGCGGGCTGCTGAAGAGAAAAGCCGCGATAACGGGCTTTCCCGGCTACTTAGCGTCGGGGCGATCGTCCGCCACGTCGATAATATCCTCATCTTTATGTACCAGGCTGATAGCCCGGAAAATCAGACTCAGAGCAACGCCAACAATCGTCGCCAGCGCCATGCCTTTCAGCTCGGCTGCACCGATATGAACCGTTGCGCCGCTGACGCCGATGATCAGGATCACCGAGGTGAGGATCAGGTTTTGCGCCTTGTTGTAGTCCACTTTGGATTCAATCAGCACACGGATACCGGAGGCACCGATAACGCCGTACAGCAGCAGCGACACGCCGCCCATCACCGGCACCGGCACCGCCTGAATTGCCGCCGCCAGCTTACCGACGCAGGAGAGCAGAATCGCCAGTACCGCCGCACCGCCGATAACCCAAGTACTGTACACGCGGGTAATGGCCATCACGCCGATATTCTCGCCGTAGGTGGTATTCGGCGTGGAGCCGAAGAAGCCGGAGAACACGGTTGAGATCCCGTTGGCAAACATCGAGCGGTGCAGACCCGGATCTTTCAGCAGGTCTTTTTTAATGATATTGGCCGTCACCACCAGATGGCCGATGTGCTCGGCAATCACCACCAGCGCGGCAGGCAGGATGGTGAAAATGGCAAACCATTCAAAGCGCGGAGTATAGAAGGTTGGCAGGGCGAACCAGTGCGCTTCCCTGACCGGCGTCCAGTCAACGATGCCCATAAACCAGGAGAGCGCGTAGCCCACCAGCACGCCGATCAGAATCGGGATAATCGCCAGGAAGCCGCGGAACAGAACCGATCCAAACACGGTCACGCCGAGGGTGACCAGTGAAATGGTAATGGTTTTGGTGTCCGGCTCAGTGCCTGCTGCGGGCAGCAGTCCGGCCATGTTCGCCGCCACGCCCGCCAGCTCAAGGCCGATAACCGCCACAATTGCGCCCATCGCCGCCGGTGGGAACATCACGTTCAGCCAGCCGATCCCGGCCTTTTTCACAATCAGCGCCACCAGGCAGAACAGCACGCCGCACATGATAAAACCACCGAGCGCCACTTCGTACCCCAGCGGCAGCAGCAGCAGTACCGGGGAGATAAACGCAAAGCTGGACCCCAGATAGGCGGGGATCTTACCCTTACAGATAAACAGGTACAGCAGCGTGCCGATACCGTTAAACAGCAGTATCGTTGCCGGGTTAATCTTAAACAGGATCGGCACCAGCACCGTGGCACCAAACATGGCGAACAGATGCTGGAAGCTGAGCGGAATCGTTTGCAGCAGCGGCGGCCGCTCGTGTACGCCTATTGCGCGACGCGTCATGTCATTTACCCCTTGATAGTTTTGCCATAAAAAAGCCGACTCTGCGGTCGGCTTAAAAATACGATTTTATTATTTCGTTCCGAAAATCTTGTCACCGGCGTCGCCGAGTCCCGGAATGATGTAGCCTTTATCGTTCAGCCCTTGATCGACCGAGGCGGTATACAGCTCTACGTCGGGGTGTGCTTTTTCCAGCGCAGCAATCCCTTCCGGAGCGGCCACCAGCACCAGCACTTTGATGCTGGTACAGCCCGCTTTTTTTAGCAGGTCGATAGTCGCAATCATTGAGCCACCGGTAGCCAGCATTGGGTCTACAACCAGCGCCATGCGCTCTTCAATGTTGGAAACCAGCTTCTGGAAATAAGGTACGGGCTCCAGCGTCTCTTCATCGCGGTAAACGCCGACTACGCTGATACGGGCGCTGGGGATGTGTTCCAGCACGCCTTCCATCATGCCCAGACCGGCCCGCAGGATAGGCACTACGGTAATCTTCTTACCTTTAATCTGTTCAATCTCTACGGGGCCATTCCAGCCTTCAATAGTCACCGTCTCGGTTGCCAGATCGGAGGTCGCTTCATAGGTCAGCAGGCTTCCCACTTCTGACGCGAGTTCACGAAAACGTTTGGTGCTTACGTCGTTCTCACGCATCAGACCCAGTTTATGTTTGACCAGCGGGTGTTTTACTTCCACGATCTTCATTGTTGTACTCCCGGAGTGTTAAGCAGCAAAAAAAAATCGCGAGATTATAGCGCTATTTACCGAAAGCGCCATATGACTTAGTGCATTAGTTTAGTTAATTCCTGCAAACCTGGTAGGGATTGGCTAAAATTCAGCGATCGACAATGCGCGATAAGATGGCACTCGCAAACGTTTGCCCGCACTGTTAGAATTGCCGCGTTTTATTTTTACCACCACACCACCAACCGCAAACGCGTGGGGATTTCGCAGTGACCGACAAAACCTCTCTCAGCTACAAAGACGCCGGTGTAGATATCGATGCTGGCAACGCTTTAGTCGACCGTATCAAAGGCGTAGTGAAAAAAACTCGCCGCCCGGAAGTGATGGGTGGACTGGGCGGTTTCGGTGCTCTTTGTGCGCTGCCGCAAAAATACCGTGAACCCGTGCTGGTTTCCGGCACTGACGGCGTCGGCACCAAGCTGCGTCTGGCGATGGACCTGAAGCGCCACGATACTATCGGTATCGATCTGGTCGCTATGTGCGTGAACGATCTGGTGGTTCAGGGCGCAGAGCCGCTGTTTTTCCTTGATTACTACGCTACCGGTAAACTGGATGTGGATACCGCAGCCAGCGTGATCACCGGCATCGCTGAAGGCTGTTCGCAGTCCGGCTGTGCGCTGGTCGGCGGCGAAACGGCTGAAATGCCGGGCATGTATCACGGTGAAGACTACGACGTGGCGGGCTTCTGCGTGGGCGTGGTCGAAAAATCTGAAATTATCGACGGCAGCAAAGTGACCGACGGCGACGTGCTGATTGCCCTGGGTTCCAGCGGCCCGCACTCAAACGGCTACTCGCTGGTGCGTAAAATTCTGGAAGTCAGCGGCACCGACCCGGAAACCACCCAGCTGGAAGGCCAGTCCCTTTCCGATCACCTGCTGGCTCCTACCCGCATCTACGTGAAAAATATCCTCAGCCTGATTGAGCAGGTTGATGTTCACGCCATCGCTCACCTGACCGGCGGCGGTTTCTGGGAAAATATTCCGCGCGTGCTGCCGGATAACACCCAGGCCGTGTTGGAAGAGTCAAGCTGGGAATGGCCGGCGGTGTTCGGCTGGATGCAGCAGGCGGGCAACGTCAGCCGTCATGAAATGTATCGCACCTTTAACTGCGGCGTGGGCATGGTTATCGCGCTGAGCGCGGCCGAAGCGGATAAAGCGGTACAGCTGATGAACGACGCTGGCGAAAAGGCGTGGATCATTGGTACGATCAAGGCTTCTGATTCTGAAGAGCGTGTGGTCATTAATCCATGAAACGTATAGTCGTGCTGATTTCCGGGAATGGAAGCAATTTACAGGCAATTCTGGACGCCTGTCAGCAGGGACGAATCAACGGCAGCGTGGCTGCCGTATTCAGCAATAAGGCCGATGCCTTTGGCCTGGAACGCGCACGCGAAGCGGGTATAGCGGCTCATGCGCTGGCCGCCTCACAGTTTGCGGACCGTGAAGCCTTCGATCGTCAGCTGATGCTGGAGATTGATGCCTACGCCCCCGACCTGGTGGTGTTAGCGGGCTATATGCGCATTCTCAGCCCGGCATTCGTCCAGCGCTACAGCGGACGTATGCTGAACATCCACCCTTCACTGTTACCCAAGTACCCGGGGCTGCACACGCATCGCCAGGCGATTGAGAACGGTGACGGTGAACACGGCACCTCGGTACATTTTGTCACCGAAGAGCTGGACGGCGGCCCGGTGATTTTACAGGCCAAGGTGCCGGTGTTTGGCGATGATACCGAAGAGGACGTTGCCGCGCGGGTTCAGCACCAGGAGCATGCGATTTATCCGCTGGTCGTTAGCTGGTTTATTGATGGCCGACTGGCGATGCGCGAAGACAGCGCGTGGCTGGATGGGCAGCCGCTGCCAGCGGAAGGACACGCGTTCGAGTAGCCGATGCCGGGCGGAACCCTGTTCCGCCCGCGTTTTTCCCCTCACCGTTATGCCAGCGGCTTTTTCGCCGTCTCCTTCGCCAGCCATACCGATAGCAGCGTCACCAGCAGCGCCAGCACCACATAGCCGGACACCCACAGCGTTCCCCCCATCTCACTGTACAGCGCGGCGATAATCAGCGGTGCAAAGCCGCCGCCCAGAATACCCGCCAGCGTATAGGCCAGCGACGAACCGGCGTAGCGGATATGTCCGGGGAACTGCTCGGTCACAAACGCCGCCTGCGGACCGTACATGATCGCGTGGATCAACAGCCCCACCACCACCGCCAGGCAGATGGCCCACGGCTGCGCGCTGTCCAGCAGCACAAAGAATACAAATGCCCAGACCATCCCCAGCAGCACGCCGGTGATATAGACCGGGCGACGACCATATTTGTCGGACAGCAGACCGCACAGCGGCACCGCCAGCGCGTTAAACAGCGCCCCCAGCATGGGGTCGCCCCCAGCGCCAGCGGACGCGGCAGATGCAGTACCGTGGTCACGTAGGTCAGTGTAAAGACCACCACCAGCGCATACAGCACATCGGAACCAATGCGCGATCCCCCGGCAATCATCAGCGTTTTCGGATGCTTCAGCAGTACCTCTTTGATCGGCGTATGGCTGGTCTGTTTTTTCGCTTCCAGCGCAAGAAAGACCGGCGTTTCGTCAATCCCTTTACGCAGCCACAGCCCAAAGACCACCAGCAGCAGGCTGAGCAGGAAAGGAATGCGCCAGCCCCAGCTCTGGAACTGTTCGGGGCTGACTGCCAGAGTAATAATGGCGATAATGCCGGTTCCCACCAGCGTACCGCACGACGGTCCGACCTGGGCAAAGGATGCGTTTAAACCGCGCCGGTTCTGTTTGCCGTGCTCCATGGCCAGCAGCACCGCCCCCGCCCATTCGCCGCCCAGCGCAATGCCCTGAATAAACCGCAGCGCTACCAGCAGTATCGGGCTGAAGATCCCCCACTGCGTATAGCCCGGCAGCACTCCCATCAGCGCCGAAGTCACGCCCATAATCACCAGCGTGGTCACCAGCACAAAGCGCCGTCCCAGCACGTCTCCCAGATGCCCGAACAGTATCCCGCCCAGCGGACGCGATATATAGCCGACCGCGTAGGTAGAAAACGCCAGAATGGTGCCCACCAGCGGGTCGAAAGAGGGGAAGAACACATGGTTGAAGATCAGCGCCGCCATCACGTTGTAGATGGTGAAGTCATACCACTCCAGCGCGGTGCCGATGGAGCTGGCGGCCGCCAGCTTTCCGGTTTTGGGCGCGGCGTGCGTCTCCTTCGCCAGGGTCGGTGCCTGGTCCGGTGAAAGTTCAGACAGGCTCATGGTGCCATCTCCCGCGAAGTTAGCTGCCAGCTCAGCATATAGAATTCCGCTGTCGCCGCCAGGGTTTCTGAGGCGCGACGGGCAAGATCGTCTACTGCCGTTTCGCTGCTGGCTTCTATCAGCAGCATCGGCAGCAGCTGACTGCCGTCGCGTACCTCCTTCGGCAGCGGCGTGCTGAGGAGCTCATCCGGGCTGAGCAGCGCGCTGGCAACAAACCCCGGCTGCGCGGCTAAGCGCTCTCCCAACCGCTGGCAGGCTGCCGCCGTGACCGTTGCCGGGCAGGTCAGTACCGCCAGATGCGCCCCGCTTCCCTGCCCGACGCGGGCTTCAATGGCACAGACCCGACGCTTTGGATTAACCATTTTTTGCAGGCTTTGCACCGACCACGGCGTTTGACGGGTAAAGGCCGTGTGATAGTCGTCGCTGGTAAAATCGGCCAGGCCGCTGGTTTTATACAGCCCCAGATAGCGCCGCCCGGCGTGTCGCGCCCGATAACGTGTGCCGCTGATAAAACCGTTGATAGCCACGCGCTCCGCAACGTGTTCATGGTCGTACCAGCGATTAAATTCAGCGTCGTCTTCATCAGCGACATTAGTCGCAACAAACAGCATTCCCTGATGGTGTGGGTTCATCTTCACTCTCCTGTGGATTGAGTTATCGGGCGCAGCGCCCGTTCTACCGCCAGCGCAGCGCACATCAGTGCCGCATCCTGTCCGGGCAGCGCTGCCAGCATCAGGCCGACGGGCGGGGTTCCCGGTGCATGGCAGGGCAAGGAGACGGCGCAGCCGTCAAGGAAGTTGATAACGGAAGGATTGCGCAGCATCGCGGCATTAACCGCAAAATAGCGCGCCTCGTCCTGCTCCAGCTCGGCGATCGTCGGGGCCACCAGCGGAACGGTCGGCATCAGCAGCGCGTGATAGCCAGCGATGTCCGCGCCGACCCGCTGCTGCCAGTCGCGGCGCTGCCGGTGCAGCCGATCCGCGTCCTCTGCGCCAATCGCGGCACCGCGGCGGATGCGCGACAGCACGCGCGGATCGTAGCTCTGCGCCTCCTCCTCTATCAGCGGCCGGTGCCACTGCCAGGACTCAAAGGCGGTTAATCCCCCGGCGGCATTGATCTCCGCCAGTTCGGACAGCGCATTCAGCGGCAGCGGCTCAACGCGGGCTCCGGCCTGCTTCAGCCGTTCAACGGCGGTGAAGAAGGCGTGTTCGACCTCCGTACTCAGTCCATCAAGCACCAGCGTTTGCGGTACGGCCAGCCGCAGCTGACGCAGGTCGGTCGCCGCCAGCGGCAGCGGGTGCCCGGCAATCACGCCGTCCAGCAGCGCGCAGCTGGCCACGTCATGTGCAATTACCCCAATCGAGTCAAGCGAGGGTGAGAGCGGCTGCAGGCCGCGAATATCCATGCGTTGCGCCGTCGGTTTAAAGCCGGTTAGCCCGCAGAGCGCCGCCGGAATGCGTACCGAACCGCCAGTATCGCTCCCCACCGACGCCAGGCACATCCCATCGCTGACCGCCACCGCCGCCCCGGAGGAAGAGCCGCCGGGGATCAGGCGGCGTTCTCGCTGCCAGGGATTAGCCGGCGTACCGTAGTGCGGGTTGATACCCAGACCGGAAAAGGCGAATTCAGTCATATTGGTACTGCCCACAATCACCGCGCCCGCCCGGCGCAGCCGCGCAACAACCTCCGCATCGCGCACGGCTGGCGCGGCCTGCGCCAGCCGTCGGGAACCGCCGCTGGTGACCTCTCCCGCCACGTCCAGCAACGCTTTTATGCTGACGGGAACGCCATCCAGCGGACCGGATGCGTCTCCGTTTCGGCGTCGCGCATCCGCCGCATCTGCGGCCTGTAACGCCTGCTGAGGCCACAGACGCAGAAAAACGCGCGCGCCTTCACCCTGCGGATCGTCTGCCGCCGCCAGTGCCTGCCTGACCAGCTTGCCGGCGTCGGTTTTGCCCTCTGCCAGCGCGTCACTTGCCTGTTTTAAGGTCATCATGCTGACTCTCCTCACGCCACCAGTGGTAGCGTATTGATTTGGTACTGGTGCTCAATGCGGCGACCGCGTTTCTCATCCACCAGCGCCATACGGAAGTGCGTGCCGGGGCGGATACCTCCCTGAGCGCTTAGCGTGCCGCAGCTCATGCCCAGTCCGTCCGGCATGGGCACATTCCCCAGATAGCGCGATAGCAGATCGTCCGGCGTACGCAGCTCGGCCAGTCTCCCCTGCTGATAGAGCGTCCACTCCCCTCTCTCCTTGATCCACGACTGCATCAGCAGGCTGTCCCAGTCGTCGGCGACCTCGCTCAGACGCCAGGCCGAGCGGGCCAGCGGCTTGGCGCAGACCTGCTTCGACAGCGCCACGCTGTGGCTCTCAAGTTCGCGGTCGGTATGGTCAGAAGAGAGTGTCAGCCAGCACTCTCCCCGCCAGTGAAAGAGAAACGGCTCCGCCTCTCCTGAGCTTTGCTCCCCGACGACATCAATGCTGGCCTGCTGGGTCAGCAGCGTTGCGCTGGCGCGATAGAACAGCGGCACCGCACCGGGCGCGGGCACGCCCAGCGCTTCCAGCTCCCGGATATGTTCCTGTACCGCCCGCAGGTCCCTTCCCGCCCAGCCAGCAATAACAAACTGATTAATATCAATGTTCACCGCATCGTCCTGCGCCATTCCGAGTGAAAACTGCAACATTGTGGATTCCTTATCGCAACTAAAATACCTGTGAAATTTCACTATAATTTAAAAAAGGCGATTTTCCTGCCAGCATTTGTGTAAAATGTGGGCAAGGTCAAAATGAGAGGGGGTATTTTGAAAAGTGATTCCGCAGGCGTACAGGTCGAAGACCGTGCTATCTCACTGAATGAACTGGCTTATCTTCGTTTTCAGCAGGCGTTGATCACTCTGCGATATAAACCCGGTGACTATCTGAATATGGCGCAGGTGATGGTCGACCTGGCGGTGGGCCGTACGCCGGTGAATCAGGCCGTTCACCGTTTGGCCGCTGAAGGACTGCTTCAGGTGCTGCCGCGCAAGGGCGTGATGGTGGCACCGCTGTCGCTGGACGATGCGCTGGAGCTGATTGAAGTCCGCCTGGTTAATGAGCAGCTCTGCACCCGCCTGGCGGCAGCGCGCATTTCCCCCGCACAGATAGCCCAGCTGCGGGAGATCAATACCCGCCTGGCCGCGGCCTGCCGGCAGCGCGACTCGCTGGCGATGATGGAATGCGATAATCAGTTTCACCATCTGCTGGCGGGGATTGCGGCCAATCGCCGTCTGATGGATATTTTGAGTATTATTCACGCTCAGGCCCAGCGATTCTGGGCGACGACGCTGGCCGACAGCGGTCACGTAGAGGATGTGATCCGCGAGCACAGCGCGATCGTTGATGCGTTGGAAAAGGGGGATACCGATGCGGCAGAGCAGGCAACCCGCCAGCATATCCTCTCATTCAGGCATGCGCTGCTGACGGGCACCGGTCGCTAGACGGTGTCAACTGCTCAGATCAGCCAAAGCGGCCGGTAATATAATCTTCCGTCCGCCGCTGCCGCGGTGCGGTAAACAGATCGTCGGTGAGACCGAACTCCACCACGCTGCCCTGGTGCATAAATGCGGTGTAGTCAGAAACGCGCGCGGCCTGCTGCATATTGTGGGTAACCAGAATCAGCGTGAAATGCTGCTTCAGGGTACTCATCAGCTCTTCAATCACCAGCGTCGAGATCGGGTCCAGCGCGGAGGTCGGTTCATCCAGCAGTAAAATTTCCGGCTCAATGGCAATCGCCCGCGCAATCACCAGCCGCTGCTGCTGGCCGCTGGAGAGCGTGAGCGCGTTCTGCCACAGATTATCCTTCACCTCGCCCCACAGCGCCGCCGCGCGCAGCGCACGCTCCACCGTCTCATCGAGCACACGCCTGTCGCGCACGCCCTGTAAACGCAGACCGTAAACCACATTATCATAGATGGTCTTCGGGAACGGATTAGGCCGCTGGAACACCATACCGATGCGGCGGCGCAGCAGGGAAAGATCCGTTTCCTGAGCCAGTATTGAGCGCTGGTGCAGGCGAATATCGCCTTCAACACGGCAGCGATCGATCAAATCGTTCATCCGGTTAAAACAGCGCAGCAGAGTTGATTTCCCGCACCCCGACGGGCCAATCAGCGCGGTGATACGATTCTTAGGTATCTTCATGCTGATACCGTTCAGCGCAGGTTTTTCCCCGTACCACAGACTCAGATTATCCAGTTCCAGCGCGGTGTCCGCGTCATCAAAATTTACAGGCATAACGATTCCGTATTAGTGCATCAGCGCCCGGTAGCGCTCGCGCAGACGATGGCGCAGTATCATTGCCACCAGGTTGAGTCCCAAAATCAGCAGGACCAGCAGTAACGCCGTGGCAAACACCAGCGGACGTTCCGCTTCCGCATTGGGGCTTTGGAACGCCAAATCATAAATCTGAAAACCGAGGTGCATAAATTTCCGATCCAGATGCAGATAGGGGAACAGCGAGTCAATCGGCAGCTCGGGCACCATTTTGACGACCCCGACCAGCATCAGCGGTGCCGTTTCTCCGGCTGCGCGGGCGACGGCGAGGATCAGTCCGGTCAGCATCGCAGGTACGGCCAGCGGAAGCGTCACGTGCCACAGCGTTTCCGCCTGGGTTGCCCCCAGCGCCAGCGATCCCTGGCGCAGGGTCGGAGGAATGCGCGACAGCCCTTCTTCGGTGGCGACGATCACCACCGGCAACGTCAGCAGCGCCAGCGTGAGCGAAGCCCACAGCAGGCCCGGTGTGCCAAAGGTCGGATTCGGCAGTGAATCGGCAAAAAACACCCGGTCAATGCTGCCGCCGGTAAGCCAGACAAAAAAACCGAGTCCAAATACGCCGTACACAATGGACGGCACGCCGGCCAGATTGACAACGGCAATACGCACCAGTCGGGTCAGCATATTGCGCCCGGCGTACTCATGCAGCCAGATAGCCGCAATCACGCCCAGCGGCATCACCACGATCGACATCAGCAGTACCATTAAAATCGTGCCGAATATGGCCGGGAAAACGCCGCCGTCCCGCTGACCATCGCTGCTACTGTCGCTGATAAAATGCCAAATCTGCTGCCCAAAATGCCGCCACTTCTGTCCGAGGCTCATGGCGTTGGGCTGCCAGGCAGACACGATTTGCGACAGCGGAATGGCGTGCACTGCGCCTGACGCATCGCGCAGCAGTAGCCGGGTGTTGCTGCCTTCACGATTGAGAGCGGTAAGCCGCGTCGCAAACTGTGCAAACTGGCGCTGAAGCTCGGCGCGGTCCGCCTCATAGACCGACTGCTCCTGCGCGCTGAAACTGCGCTGCTCCATCCGTTTCTGTCGCTGCTTTTCCAACGCTTCCAGCTGCACGTTAAGACGCGCCATGTTCACCCGCCGCAGCGTGTTCGCCTCAACGATATGCTGCTGCGTCTGCGCCAGCCGCTGCTGCAACGTCTGGTGCAGATCCTGCGCCATCAGCATCTGCCCTCCCTCCTGCAAACCGTCAAACCAGCCGTAGGCATTGCCGCCGCTGCGCCGCTGCAACACCATCACCTGCGCAGGCGCCGTACGCGTCACGATGTCAACGGAGAGTACGGAACGAAAGTCCGGCGCGGCGAAGTCGCGGTTTCCGGTTTTGATCAGGTAGCGCGTCACGCGCTCAGGCAAGTCTGCCGGCAGCGGCTGCCCGCTGGCCTCAAGCTGCTGCCGGGATATCTGCTGTTGGCCCGCCACCTCCCCCAACAGCTGCTGCTGTCCGGCGGGCGTATTAAGGGTAAACAGCTCAACGGGCTGCGGCCAGAAGTAGCGTAGCCCCTGCCAGGCCAGCAGTGCAATCAGCAGGATAAAGACCAGCAGGCTGATGGCCACGGCGCCACCGGTCAACCAGCGCCAGCGATGGTTATTGTTGGTCGCGTTAATCATCCCTGCACCTCCTGCTGGCTATACCGCTGACGGAGGCGCTGCCGCACGATTTCCGCCAGCGTGTTCACCACCAGCGTAAACACCAGCAGCACCAGCGCTGACAGGAACAGAATACGGTAATGCGCGCTGCCGGCGGCGGCTTCCGGCATTTCCACCGCCACGTTTGCCGCCAGAGAGCGCAGCCCCTGCAACAGCCCGCCGTCGGTCAACGGCGTATTGCCCGTTGCCATTAAGACGATCATGGTTTCACCCAGCGCCCGCCCAAAGCCAATCATCAGCGCGGCAAAAATGCCCGACGAAGCGCCGGGCAGCACCACGCGGACCAGGGTTTGCCACTGAGTTGCTCCCAGAGCCAGCGATCCCTGCCCCTGTTCGGCCGGCACGCTGAAAATAGCATCTTCCGCCAGCGTAAAGATGAGCGGCACCAGCGCAAAGCCCATCGCCACGCCGGCCACCAGCAGATTGCGCTGCTGATAGCCGCTGCTGAGGCGCTCAGCCCATCCCTGCCCCCATATCGCATGTTCAATCAGCGGGATCGTCCACAGACAGAAGCAGGCCGTCAGCAGCAGCAGCGGTAGCAGGATCAGTACCTCTCGTCCTTCGGTCAGCCAGCGCCTGCGCCACTGTACCGGGAGACGTTGCCGCCCCCAGCTACACAGCAGCAGCACGGCGGTTAGCATCAGCGGCAGCAGCACGATGCCAGAAAGGTGGTCCGTCACATGCGGCGCCAGCCACAGTCCGGCAATCAGACCGATGACGACGCTGGGCAGCGCGCCCATCATCTCAATAGCCGGTTTGACCCAGCGCCGCAGCCAGGGCGACATAAACCACGCTGTATACATGGCCGCCGCCAGCGCCAGCGGCGTGGCGAACAGCATCGCCAGCGCGGCGGCCTTCAGCGTTCCCACCACCATAGGGACAAGGCTGTATTTTCCCTGGTAATAGTCGTTGGCCGAGGTGGACTGCCAGACATAGTCCGGCTCGGGGTAGTTTTCGTACCAGACTTTTTGCCACAGGCTGCGCCAGCTGATATCCGGCCACGGATTGTGCAGCCGGAAATGCTGCCAGCTGCCGTCACGTTCCACCAGCAGGCCGTCCCCCTCCGGGGAAAATTCCGCCAGCTCAATTCCGGCGGACAGCTGGCGAACCAGAATGGCCCCCGGCTGTTTACTGGCGTAGATCTTTAACTCTCCCTGCGGGCTGAGGGTGGCAAATACCCGGCGGTGGGCTTCATCAAACAGCAGCGGCTGCCAGCTGGCCCCTTCAAAATTACGGATGTAGCGCAGATGAGGGCCGTCGGAGCTGGCAATATCAAACCACTGCGATATTCCCCGATCGTCAGCAATCAGCAGCGAATTGCCGCCGCTGAGCAGCGCCAGCGTTTTAGCCGGTCGCGGCAGCGTCAACCCATCGCGCAGCTGCGGTGCTCCGCTGCCCAGCGTCCAGACACGCAGCTGCGAACCCGAGAGCGCAAACAGCAGCCCGCCGTCCGGGGAAAGCAGCAGCTGATTTACATCGCTGACCTCCAGCCGGATATTTTGCGCCGGCTGCTGCCCCTGAAGCTGCCACAGCGTGATGTGATCGGGGGTTGCCAGCGCCACCGTCCAGCGGTCCTCCGCGCCCTGCGCCACGCTCATCTGCGTAATCTGCCGTTCACCGGTTGAAATCGGGACGTTACCCCGCGGAAAACTCCAGCGCGGCGCCTGGGGCTGACTGAAGTCAGGACGCACCAGCAGCATATCGCCGCTGTCGGCAAGCAGCAGCGTGCTGAGGTTATCCGCACTTGAGCTGGCGCGAACCGGGCCGGGGAGCAGCGGCAGTGAACGAAAGTCGTGCGGGGTATTCAGCGTGATAAAGTGGCCGCCGCCCGTCTCATCAACCCGCCAGCCCCAGCGCTGGGATTTATCGGTGCCCAGCGCCACCGACCGGTGCGGCTGTTGCAGTTTGAACTCCCCGGCGTTTTGGAAATCAGGCGCGGAAAAAAGCGGCGTAACAACCCAGATAAGCCAGAAAAACAGCAGCAGCATGACCAGCAGGATTGCCACGCCGCACGCAGTAACCACGCGCCGGGTTAACCGGTCGATGAATCGACGGCTGCGGGCGTTGTCGTGAACGGGTATCGGGTTATCGATCATGCCTGGTTTGGTTTCCCTGTGCTGTAAAGGCGCTATGTTGCCCGTATGCGTTAAATAAGACAATTAGACAGTGACTAACAATGCCAAAACCCGCTGGTATTAGGGTTTTGCGGCAACTGTCATAAATATGTCATCAACCGGACAATGGACATTACTGCCATACTCTCGCCATAATGTTGCAGAACAATGGATACCTCCATCCTGAATCAGACGAACGGAGTAAAAATGGGTCAGGAAAAGCTTTACATAGAAAAAGAATTAAGCTGGTTATCCTTTAACGAACGGGTGTTACAGGAAGCAGCCGATAAGACTAACCCGCTTATTGAGCGCATGCGTTTCCTGGGGATCTATTCCAATAATCTGGAAGAGTTTTATAAAGTCCGCTTCGCCGATTTGAAACGTCGCATATTAATCGGTGAAGAACAGGGCTCACCCAGCACGCCCCGCCACCTTCTGAAAAAAATCCAGGCGCGGGTATTCAAGGCTGACCAGGAGTTTGACAGCCTGTATAACGACCTGCTGCTGGAGATGGCGCGTAACCAGATTTTCCTGATCAATGAACGCCAGCTCTCTCCTAATCAGCAAAGCTGGCTGCGCCACTACTTTAAACAGCATCTGCGCCAGCACATTACTCCGATCCTGATCAATCACGATACCGATCTGATTGAGTTCCTGAAAGACGACTACACCTATCTGGCCGTCGAGATTATTCGCGGCGAAGAGATCCGCTACGCCCTGCTGGAGATCCCGTCGGATAAGGTGCCTCGCTTCGTCAATCTGCCGCCGGAAACGCCGCGACGCCGCAAGCCGATGATCCTGCTGGATAACATCCTGCGCTACTGCCTGGGAGATATCTTCCGCGGTTTCTTCGACTACGATGCGCTAAACGCCTATTCGATGAAGATGACGCGCGATGCCGAGTACGATCTGGTGACCGAGATGGAATCCAGCCTGCTGGAGCTGATGTCTTCCAGCCTGAAACAGCGTCTGACCGCCGAGCCGGTGCGCTTTGTTTATCAGCGTGATATGCCGGATGCGATGGTGGAGCTGCTGCGTAACAAGCTGAACATCTCTAACTATGACTCGATTGTCCCCGGCGGTCGTTACCATAACTTTAAAGATTTCATCAGCTTCCCGAACGTCGGCAAGGCTAATCTGGTCAATAAACCGCTGCCGCAGCTGCGCCATATCTGGTTCGATCGCTTCCGTAACGGCTTTGACGCCATTCGTAACCGCGATGTGCTGCTCTACTATCCGTACCATACTTTTGAGCACGTTCTTGAGCTGCTCCGCCAGGCGTCATTTGACCCTGCGGTGCTGGCCATTAAAATCAATATTTATCGTGTCGCCAAACATTCACGCATCATGGATGCGATGATCCACGCGGCTTACAACGGTAAGAAAGTGACGGTAGTGGTTGAGCTACAGGCGCGCTTTGATGAAGAGGCCAATATTCACTGGGCCAAACGTCTGACCGAGGCCGGCGTACACGTGATTTTCTCGGCGCCGGGCCTGAAAATTCATGCCAAGCTGTTCCTGATTTCACGCCGTGAAAACGGTGAAATTGTCCGCTATGCCCATATCGGCACCGGTAACTTCAACGAAAAAACCGCGCGTATTTACACCGACTACTCGCTGCTGACCGCCGATGCACGCATCACCAACGAAGTCCGTCGGGTGTTCAGCTTTATTGAAAACCCCTACCGCCCGGTAAGCTTTGAGCATCTGATGGTTTCGCCGCAGAACTCGCGCCAGATGCTCTATCAGATGATTGATGCCGAGATTGCTAACGCGCAGAACGGCATTCCGGCCGGGATTACGTTAAAAATTAATAACCTGGTGGACAAAGGGCTGGTCGATCGCCTGTATACCGCCTCCAGCGTCGGTGTGAAAGTCAATCTGCTGGTACGCGGCATGTGTTCCCTGATCCCAAATCTGGAAGGGATCAGCGAAAATATCCGCGTGATCAGTATTGTCGATCGCTATCTGGAGCACGATCGCGTCTATATTTTTGATAACGGCGGCGATAAAAAGGTCTATCTCTCCTCCGCAGACTGGATGACGCGCAACATTGATTATCGTATTGAGGTCGCCGTGGCGATCCTTGATCCTATTCTAAAACAGCGTGTGCTGGATATTATCGCCATTCTGTTAAGTGATACGTTAAAAGCACGCTATGTCGATAAAGAGCTTAGCAACCGCTACGTTCCACGCGGTAACCGCCGCAAGGTGCGGGCGCAGCTGGCTATTTACGATTACATTAAATCTCTTGAGCAACCAGACTGACACACTATGCCAATATCCCATAAAAATACGCCCAAGCCGCAGGAATTTGCCGCTATCGATTTGGGTTCAAACAGTTTTCACATGGTGATTGCCCGCGTAGTGGACGGTGCCATGCAGGTGCTCGGCCGTCTGAAACAGCGTGTGCATCTGGCCGACGGCCTGGACAGTAATAATGTCCTGAGTGAAGAAGCCATGCAGCGTGGCCTGAGCTGCCTGGCGCTGTTTGCCGAGCGCTTGCAAGGGTTCAGCGCAAGCAACGTCACCATCGTGGGTACGCACACGCTGCGCCAGGCGGTTAACGCCGAGAGCTTCCTGCAACGCGCAGCGGAAGTGATCCCCTACCCGATTGAGGTGATTTCCGGCCATGAAGAAGCGCGTCTGATCTTCATGGGCGTGGAACATACTCAGCCGGAAAAAGGCCGCAAGCTGGTCATTGATATCGGTGGAGGCTCCACCGAAATGGTCATCGGTGAAGACTTCGAACCCAGGCTGGTCGAAAGCCGCCGTATGGGCTGCGTCAGCTTTGGTAATATCTACTTCGCCGGCGGTACGATCAGCAAAGAGAACTTCCGTCGCGCCAGGCTGGCAGCAGCACAAAAGCTGGAAACGCTCTCCTGGCAGTATCGCCTGATGGGTTGGCAGTATGCGCTGGGCGCTTCCGGCACCATTAAGGCGGCCTGCGAGGTTCTGCTGGCGATGGGTGAGAAAGATAAGCTTATCACTCCCGAACGCCTGGATATGCTGTATGACGAAGTGATTAAACATAAGTCCTTTGACGCCCTCAGCCTGCCGGGGCTGTCCGAAGAGCGTAAAGGGGTTTTTGTTCCCGGCCTGGCGATTCTGTGTGGCGTGTTTGACGCGCTGGCTATCCGTGAGCTGCGCCTTTCCGACGGTGCCCTGCGCGAAGGGGTGCTGTATGAAATGGAGGGGCGCTTCCGTCATCAGGATATCCGCAGCCGCACGGCTCAAAGCCTCGCGAATCATTATGCCATCGACAGCGATCAGGCCCGCCGGGTGCTGGAGACAACGGAACAGCTGTATGAACAGTGGCGCACTCAGAATCCGAAGCTGGAAAACCCACAGCTGACCGCGCTGCTTAAGTGGGCCGCTCTGCTGCACGAAGTCGGGCTAACCATTAATCACAGCGGTATGCAGCGCCATTCAGCGTATATTTTACAGAATACCAACCTGCCCGGTTTTAATCAGGATCAGCAGGCGCTGCTGGCGACCCTGGTACGCTACCACCGTAAGGCGGTCAAAGTGGATGAAATGCCCCGGCTGACGCTGTTCAAGCGTAAGCAGTTCCTGCCGCTGGTGTTTCTGCTGCGCCTGGGCACACTGTTGAACAATCAGCGCCAGGCGACCACTCGCCCCGACCATCTTCAGCTGGAAACCGACGACGGCCACTGGACCCTCACTTTCCCACGCGACTATTTCAGCCAGAACAACCTGGTTCAGCTGGATCTGGAACGCGAACAAATCTACTGGAATGACGTGACGGGCTGGCAGTTGACCATACAGGAAGAGAGCGAGTCTTAAGAACGAGCGCGTTAACAGGGTTCAGGCTGGCCTGAGCCCTTTTTTACGGATATAGAAATTTTTATGATCAAACGACCCGATAACTATTTTACGGAAAAATATCGCCTCACGGCCCCACATTCTGAAGTCATCGCGGCGCTGAAGTATCTTGACGGGGGTAAGGCGCTGGACGTGGGCTGTGGTAATGGCCGTAACAGCCTCTTTCTTAACAGCCACGGCTTTGACGTCACGGCCTGGGATAAAAACCCCACCAGCCTTGCCCGGCTGAACGAAATTATCAGCGAAGAAAACCTGACCGGGATAACCACCGCCCGGCACGATCTCAACAGCCTGCGGTTTAACGGTGCCTGGGATCTGGTGCTGTCGACGGTAGTGATGATGTTTTTGCAGCCGGAAACGGTTCCGCAGCTGATTGCCGATATGCAGGCCAGCACGGTCAGAGAGGGGTTTAACCTGATCGTCGCGGCGATGGATACCCCCGACTACCCCTGTGACCAGGGCTTCCCTTTCGCCTTCAAATCCGGTGAATTAAGCCACTATTACCGTAAATGGCACATCGTAAAATATAACGAGCACGTTGGGCAGCTGCACAGAACCGACGAAAACGGACAACGCATTCCCCTGCGTTTCGCCACGCTTCTGGCGCAAAAGTCCGGCGTTAAAGACTGATGTCATCCTCTTTTTCCGGAGTTGAAAGCAAATTTTTTAGCGGCTCCGGTTCACCAATCACATATCCCTGAAGATAATCCACGCCCAGCTTACGCAGTGCGCTGGCCGTCTCTTCCGTCTCGACAAACTCCGCGACAATCTGCATACGCTTCAGTCTCGCCACCACGCAAATTGACTCAATAATCCGATAATCCAGGCTGCTGTTCAGCATATTGCGTACAAAGCTGCCGTCGATTTTCAGTATATCAACCTGCACCTGCTTCAGCCGCGAGTAGCTTGCATAGCCCGTGCCGAAATCATCAATCGCAACCCGGCACCCCAGCTGACGAAGCTGGGCGATGTTACGATTACCCCAGCTGTAATTACTGAGCATCGGAGACTCGTCCACCTCAATAATCAGCTGCCACGGTTCAATGCTGCTGGCCCGCAGACGGGTGGCAATCTCGGCCGCAAGCTGCGGACGGCACAGCGTGTCGGCAAACAAATTCACCGCAAAGCGGATACCCGGAAGATGCTCACGATGGCTGTCGACAAACGTCAGGATCTGCTCCAGCACCAGCCGATCGACTTCCCATGTCAGGCCAAACTCCTGCACGATGGGAATAAATTCAGCAGGCTTGATGTGCTCGCCCCGCGAGTCCACCATCCGCAGCAGGATTTCGTAATAGTCATCGCCGCGCACGCCCTGAATTTTCTGCATCATCAGATAAAAGCCGCCGTTTTGCATCGCCAGCTGGATGTCCTGTAGCATTGCCAGCTTCTCCGTGACCTGCCGCTGTGCGGGCAGCCGGTCCTTCTGTTGCAGGTTTTCCGCATGACCGCTGTGCAGCGCCACTTCCGCCATTGCGCTCATCTCCCCCAGCAGTTCATAAAGGTACAGCACCGGCGGCAGAACGCTGCAATAGCTGATCCCCACATCAGGGTGAATAGGCAGGCCATCCCAGCTGAGGTGGTAATCCTTCAGCCTGGCTTCCAGACTCTCAATACGCGCCTGATTCGCGGAGTGCTCCAGCCGCAGCGCCAGGTCGAATCCCGGCAGCTGGTAAACATCTTCCGACGGCTGTAGCCAGTGTTTCAAATGATCGGCCAGGCTTCGCTTGTACTGAATACGCAGCTGCAAACCGTAGGTACGGCTCAGGCGATCGAGGTCAGGAATACGCAAAAAACAGAGCACCGCGCCTGGACTTTTGGCCAGCGACTGGCTCAGGGCACGCACGTTCGGCAGCCCGATAACCGGATCGGTAATTGCCATCCGGCTGGCTTTCTCCAACAGACGACGCTGGCGTGTGCTGAGTGCGGACAACATCAGAATCGTCAGGGTGAAGACCAGCAAGTTAGCCGAGATAACGGCAAGGTGATAGCCATCCGTTGGCGGGCTCATAAATCGATCGCGCAGCTGATAGAGCACCACCAGCATCAGGCCCCAGCTAAATGATGTAAACAGATAACCGAAACGTGTCGCTGACCACAGCATCAGCGGCAACAGCAGAGGAAGCCCGTAATCCGTGGTGAGCAGATTCTCCTGGTTAAAGCGAAACTGCATCAGCATCAGCATCAGGAAAAGAACCAGGCCCAGCCACAGCAGCCACTCTTTTAGCGTTACTCCACCGGCAAACTGGCTACGGCAGCGCTGTCGCAGGGTATAAAAAAAACGTGGATTTCTGATTACCCGCAGAACAAAGTAGAACAGCTGGGCCGTAGCCAGCAGCGCCAGCAGCGCGGACTGATAGTTCAGCAGGGTGCGTATCGTGAAGGGATTATTGACGAAGACGGAGTGCTGGAGCGGCAGAATATTCATCGGCGTCACTATCTGGAGCAGCACGATAAACAAGGTAGGCATGGCAAAGGCCAGCCAGAACAGCCGCAGGGCGGCCGTGCGCATTTCTCCGAATCCGGCGCGCCAGCGTCGGTGGGCCTGAATACTGTAGCCTCCCCAGCACAGGGACAGGGTAATAAGGAAAACCGAAATAATTATGATGGCCTGCGCTGGCGTATAGCGATTGAAGTAGTGCCAGCATAAAGCAATGGCTATGCCGGGAAGTGCCGACCAGTGGAAAACCATCATCAGGGCAATCATCATCGCCAGCGGCAGATAGATGAGATAAACGTAGCCTTCGGGCAGCCACAGACGCACCGAAAGGGCGGATGCCATCGGCATCATGATCAGTGGCAACAGCAGCGGCAAGCCCCAAAACTGCGTGGCGAACTTTTTAAGCAATAGGTTCTTTTTCATTTTTTTCGAGCTGTGCAGGGTTTATTAAGTTGTATAGCAATCACAATTAGAACAAGTAAAAATAACCAAGAAAGTTGTGGCGCTAATAGTAGGGTTAAAATTCCACATCGGATTGATTCGTGTCAATCTTACTACAACTGGACCTGCGGATAGTCGATTCAATTCCTCAACGCCTGTTTAAGTGCAATAAATTATTTCCATCGGTGCGGCTCCTCAGCTTTCGAGATCATTGACCTGACCGCCCCGCTGTGTCTAAATTAATTATCGCCCTTTCCACGGGTCTTACAGGGAAAATTGCGTGAACAGCGCTATGTCATTTCGAAAACGTCAGAAAACCGGAAAGATCACCCGTATCATCTTATTCGTTAGTTTTGTCATTTTGTTGGGACGGCTAATTTATGTCATACCTGCCGCTTTTGAGCACCATCAGCAGAAAAAAGTTGAACCAGCCACTCCCGTCAGCGCCGTAAACGATAAGTAGCCACATCCGGGTGGCAATCTAGTTGAACCGTCTACTGCGTCGGCTTGCCCGCTGACGACTAAATTCGGCTAAGCTGTACCTCACCCCTCCCATTGCCTGATTAAAGGACGTTGTATGGTAGCCCTTTCTCATGTTCAGCAACTGGCTGAGATCCGTAGCCGTATTTTAAACCTGCTGCTCAGCAATAAAGACCTTGTTGATACGCTATTGGGGGACCCCCGGCAGGAATCTGCTTCTGAATCCGAAACGCATCGCCAGCAGATAGATGAGATTAAAAAAACCCTCCCCCTGCTCCACGCAGCGGACATCGCCGATCTACTGGAAGCACTGCCTGAAGACGAGCGCCAGGCTCTGTGGCTGCTGATTGGCAACGACCGACGCGGTAAGGTGCTGGTTGAAGCCTCTGAAAGCGTTTGGGAAAGCCTGATTGAGAAGATGAGCGATCGCGATCTGCTGCGCGCGCTGGAACCCCTCGATATTGACGATCAGGCCTGGCTGGTTAAGTATCTTTCCCGGGATTTAACCGGCCGTCTGCTGGCGTCGCTTGACCCCAGCCTGCGTTCTCGCGTGCTGGACGTTATGCAGTTTGACCGCGATCGCGTTGGCCGTATCATGGACTTCAACATCGTGACGATCCGCGCCGACGTCACGCTGGCCACCGTTCAACGCTTTTTACGCCGCAGAAAAGTGATCCCCGGAGGCACCGATAAGCTGTTTGTTACGGACAAGAACAATACTCTGCTGGGTGAGCTGGCGCTGACTGAAATTCTGCTCAACACGCCGGACAAACACGTCCATCAGGTGATGAACGCCAAACCGACAACCTTTCTTATTGATGATAAAGCCGAAGATGCGGCGGGATCGTTTGAGCGTTATAACCTGATTTCTACCGCCGTTATCGATGCCAAAGGTAAGCTGATTGGCCGCGTGACCGTTGAAGATGTAATCGACCTGGTTAACGAAGAGAACGACAGCAACATTCGCCGGATGGGTGGGGTAAACCCGGATGAGGACGTTTTTGCACCGGTGAGAAAATCCGTGCGCACCCGCTGGACCTGGCTTGCCATCAACCTTTGTACTGCCTTTATCGCCTCCCGAGTCATCGGCGTGTTCGAAGACACGATTTCCCAACTGGTCGCACTGGCAACGCTGATGCCAATCGTTGCCGGGATCGGCGGTAATACCGGTAATCAGACCATCACAATGATTGTTCGTGCGCTGGCGCTGCATCAGGTCGAACCGGGTAACTTTACCTTCCTGATCGGCCGTGAGCTGGGCGTGGCGCTTATTAACGGCATTTTCTGGGGAGGGATAATGGGCGGGGTAACCTGGGCCATGTACGGTAACCCGGCGCTCGGCGGCGTAATGATGCTGGCTATGCTACTAAACCTGCTGCTGGCCGCGTTGATGGGCGTACTGATCCCCCTGCTGATGACCAAACTGAAGCGCGATCCTGCCGTCGGCTCCAGCGTTCTGATCACCGCAATCACCGATACCGGAGGCTTCTTTATCTTCCTCGGACTGGCGACCATCTTCCTTCTTCACTAATCGCAGCCCCGGAAATCTCCGGGGCTTTCGCGTTTCCTACCCCAAATTGTTATAAATTGATAATTATTGGTCTGTAATGTGACTTACCACGCAGACTTGTTTCGTATTCATCCCTAATCTAACAAAAAATAACAAAGGTTCACCATTATTAACGTTCCATACCTCTCCTATACGAAGGATGAATTATGAATATGCAGACATCAGCACAGCCGCTCAGCGGCCACATCAGCGATCGGGAGGAAAACGCATGGAGGAGAGCCGTCTGGCGTATTCTGCCTATCCTGATGGTCAGTTACATTTTTGCCTATCTCGATCGTATTAACGTCGGGATTGCCAAGCTGCAAATGTCCAGCGATCTGGCATTCTCAGAAACCGTGTATGGCCTGGGCGCCGGTATCTTCTTCATCGGTTTCTTCTTCTTCCAGGTGCCGAGTAATATCGTGCTGCAACGTTTTGGCGCGCGTCGTCTGCTGGCAGCGCTGTTGGCTAGCTGGGCCGTCATCGCCCCCCTCACTGCGCTGGTAACCACCCCGTTCCAGTTCTACGCGGTGCGCTTTATGCTGGGCCTGACTGAGTCCGGTTTTTATCCTGGCGTCATCCTCTATTTATCCTTCTGGTTCCCGTCCTACCGTCGTGGAAAAATGTTTGCGCTGTTTGCCGCTGCCGTTCCCCTTTCCGGTTTGCTGGGCGGCCCGATCTCCGGCTGGATCATGGAGCATTTCCATAACGCTCACGGGCTGGCGGGCTGGAAGTGGCTGTTTATTCTCCAGGGCACGCCGTCCCTGCTGGTTGGCCTGGTGGTATTGAAAATGCTGCCAGACCGTATCAATGATGCCAAATGGCTCAGCGCGGAAGAGAAAGCGATCATGAACGCCCGCGTGCAGGAAGATGCCGTCGAGGACTCTCCCGTTGAACAGGCCAGCCTGGGCGCCGTTCTGCGTAACGGCAAACTGTGGCTGCTGACGCTTATCTACTTCTGCCTGATAGCCGGTTTCTATACCGTGAGCTTCTGGCTGCCGACGCTGGTACGCAACGCCGGGGTTGAGGACGTCTTTACCGTCGGTCTGTTGACCGCCATCCCTTACGCCGCCGCAATTGTGACCATGCTTGTTGCCTCGCGCAGCGCGGATAAACACCGTGAACGCCGCTGGCACCTGGCCGTCATTGCCATCATGAGCGGCGTTGGTATGGTTATTTCAGCGCTGTATGCCGACAATCTGTGGATTGCCATGTTCGGCCTGACGCTTGGCGCTGCCGGTGGACTGAGTACGCTTCCGCTGTTCTGGAGCCTGCCTACCGCCTTCCTGGGCGGCACCATGGCCGCCGTTGGGATCGCGTTGATCAACTCATTTGGTAATCTGGCAGGGTTCGTCGCACCTTATATGATGGGCTTCCTGACCGATCTGACAAATTCAACCCTTACGGGCATGCTGATCATCTCCTGCACGCTGTTTGTTGGCGCTGGAGCGGTCTTCCTGATCCCTGGCCGTATCGTTAACCGCTAATTCTAACGAGGAAATTTATGAATATCGTTATCACCGGAGCCGCCGGATTCCTGGGAAAAAAACTGGTTAAAGCCCTGCTGACTAAAGGCACACTGTTGGATAGTCAGGGTCAGCCGCAGCCGATTTCCCGCATAACGGCTTTTGATATTGCTCCCCTCAGTGGAATCGACGATCCGCGCCTGAAGGTTGTAGTTGGGGATATCAGTAACCCGGCTGAGCTGGCATCGCTGATTGATGAGCAGACCGACAGCGTTTTCCATCTGGCCGCGATTGTTTCCGGCCAGGCCGAGCAGAACTTCGATCTTGGCATGAAAATCAACGTGGATGCCGCTCGCCAAATCATGGAGCGTCTGCGCGAGTTACCGCAGTGCATCCGGCTGGTCACCACCAGTTCAGTAGCCGTGTTTGGCGGCCAGCTGCCGGAGAAGGTCCGCGATGAGCAGGTGTGGATGCCGCAGAGTTCTTACGGCACGCAAAAAGCCATGAACGATCTGCTGCTGTCCGACTACAGCCGCAGGGGTTTCCTGGATGGCCGCAGCCTGCGTATGCCCACTATCGTCGTGCGCCCGGGCAAACCTAACGCGGCGGCTTCCAGCTTCGCCAGCGGCATTATCCGTGAGCCGTTGAACGGTGAAGTATCAAACTGCCCGGTAAGCACCGATACCCGCCTGTGGCTGATGTCGCCGGATAAAGCCGTTGCTGCGCTTATCCGCGGCCACGAACTTGATGGTCAGCAGCTGGATCAGGGACGGGTCATTAACCTGTGCGGCCTGTCGGTTACCGTGGAAGAGATGCTCAGTTCGCTGCGCAGCATTGCCGGTGATGAGGTCGTATCCCGTATCAGCTATCAGCGGGACCAGGCGATCGTCAACATCGTTAACTCATGGCCCGGCGACTTCTATGCGGACTACGCCCGTCGTCTGGGCTTCGAAGCGAACGCCTCGTTTGATGAAATGGTCAGAGAATATTTGGCAGAAAAAGACGCCGCCTGCTGATTATGCAGAGGCCGGGTAGCACCGGCCTCCTCGCGATTCACTCCTGCTGATACCGCAGCGTCTGATTCAGCAAGTTAATACTGAGCGCCACTTTAGCGGCTTCCTGTACGCCGGCAGGAAACTGATAACTCCCCCGCCCTTCCAGCCATGACAACACATCGGTAAGGTGCCAAAAGGCTGCCTTTCCTTCGTGTACCGGAGCAGGGAAAGTAAGATGGTGCGCCAGCATAAGCTTACGCATGTTTTGCCGGGTGACGCCGATGAGGTCGGCAACGTCGGTCAATCCGACGTAGTCAGGCGACACCTCAAAAGGGCGCTCATCCGGTAATACCGTTGAAATTTGCTGTATCGCCTCGTCAATTGCCTGCTTTGCAGAGTCTGACTCACGAATAAACTCCAGCGCAATACGACCGGGGATCCCCAGCCCAATCAGAGCATCATCGCACCCTGCCTGCGCCAGTTTAGCGATCAGCTCATCGCTATCGTAAGTGGATTCTGACAACTGATACTTCAGTGTAAACGTGTATTCCATGGCATATTTCTCCCTTGTTGCGCCTCAAACTGCTGACGCAAAGTACAGTGCTCAACCACTCGCTTCAGCTGCCGCGCGTGGTTGACGGCGTTCTTTGGCGTGCTCCAGATACAGCAGATGCAAAATTCCCCACAGCGGCATGCCCCATTATTCCACGGGCAATACATTTTTCCCCAGGCATGTCCTCCGCGGCTTAACACGCGCCATCCCTGCGCTTCGGCATACCTGAGAACTGCTTCAATTTCTTTAATGGCATGACTGCGACGATCCATCCATTCCTCCATAGTGCAGCTAAAAATTAAGGTTGTCAACCGACAACTTAAACACTCAATTCCTAATCTGCCCTGTTGGGATCCAAAGAGCCAGCCTCTCCAATCCGTATCAGAAGGAGAGTCGTAAAAAAAATCACAGATTTTCACAAAGGTAGAATAATGATGCAGGCCGGCTCACAAAACGTGGCCGGCAGCGGCATAAGAGGGGGGAAATGATGCCAATTGCTGACTCAGCTTTGAGGGCTTTCGCTTTGCAGATTATCGCTGCCGATACCGCCAATAAACGGTAGTCTCAGCTGTAGCGGTACAAATCCCAGCCCCAGATTTAACCCCAGCACGTTAATCTCAATGCCCTCTTCGGCACCGATGTTTAAACCGGCCACGCCAAGCAGCGACACCTGTAATCCGCGGCCGGAAGGCGGCAGTCCCACCGGATTTAGCAGCGAACGATAGTCTTTGCCCACCGCGTTTGCCGGCATGTTCAGTCTCAGCGCAGGAACTTCACGGCCGATATGTGCAAGAAAGGTATTGCTGTTGGGACCGGGCCAGGCATGATAGGTTTCGGGCCAGGGGTAGGAGGCGATTGCCTCTTTTATCTGCGGGATCATCGCAGCGGCCGCGGGCCCACGGTGCTCCACCAGCAGACGGGGCTTCGCGCCGAACCAGTAGCCGTCCGGCACATTGCTGTTAAGCCGAACCTTGCTGCCACTTCCCCAGCCGATCACCTCATAGCGGCTATAGCGGGTTTCACCGGCCTGCTTAAAGATAATCCACGGATGCACCGCCACCTTTCCTCTCCAGCCATAGGTCGGCGCGGCGTACACCTGCACAATCGCCAGATTTGCCAGACTGCGCGGATCGGGAGCCAGCCCGGCGGAATCCCGCCGTGCCGTCGCCCAACCGCCGACGGCGGACGTTCCTTGCTGTGCCGCCTGCGCGAGGCTGATGTCCAGCCACGGTAGCAGCATGCAAAGATAGATTAAACTCAGCTTTTTTAGGCGGAACATCGCAAGACTCCATTTTTCATCATTAACTCAGGCAGTTATCTGCTGATATTTTCATCAGCATAAGATAATTGCCGCGGATGTTAAATGGCGCGGACGTAAAGAAATGATTTAACTATCCCGGCCCTAGCGGGACGCGGGATACAGAACACGTCTCCAGCCGGGGTTTATCCGTGCTACCCGACGTGTTCTGGCTGGAGAAGTGGGGGTTATGACCGAGTTTACGTTATGAGAACCGGTAAAGGCTGAACGGTTTTGCGTCGATAACCGGCGCTTTGCCCAGCAGAAGATCCGCGGTGATTTCCGCAGAAACCGGGCTTTCCGTCATGCCCCAGCCGGTGGCCGTATTGATGACCATTCCCGGGTACTCCTTCACTTCGGAGATAATCGGATTCTCATCCGGCGCTATCGACATCGCCCCGCTCCAGCGATCGATCAGTTTAGAATTTTTGAACGCCGGGAATTCAGCTTTCAGTTTCTCCAGTGAACTTTCCAGCTCCGGAACATCCGGTGCTGCCGTCATATCCCGGTATTTCTCAAACGGCGTAACCTCGTTCATCGCCCAGTGTTTTGGCTGCATAAAGGTATTAACCAGCTGCTCATTAAGTGAGATATGAACAGGGAAGTCCGGCTGAGACATCAGCGGCAGATATTTATAGCCGTACATAAAGGATTCCTGCACCACCGGGGCAACGATCACCCGTGGCGAGGTCGCGTAGCTGCCGTCAGCCTGTTCGCGGAAGTAAATATTACCCGGAAGAGCCACGTTACCGCCCGGTGCACCCGGTGCGCCGCTAATCAGCTGCTGCGACTGATAGGCAGGCAGCGTCGGGACATCGACACCCAGGTTCTGCATAAACAGCCTTGACCACGCTCCCCCGGCGACAACAACTTGCGACGTCCTGATTGCGCCCTTTTCGGTTACCACGTCAGAAATGGCGCCGCCCTGGGTTTCAATGCCCCTGGCGGCGCAGTTGGTGTAGATTTTAACGCCAATCTTTCTGGCATAATCCGCCATGACAAAGGCGGCAATTTCCGCGTCCAGACTTCCGGAGTCCTCTTCGAAACCGGCGATCTTCCAGTCAGATGATGCGCCCCGCAGCCGCTGGCTAAGTTCATCACCTTCGATAATTCTGGTTTTGAACGGGATCCCGGTGCCCACCTCTTTGTGTTTGATATCGATCCACTTTCTGACGTTGTCTAAATCTTCTTCATCAAGCGGAACCTCCACCCTGCCCTGCGTTCGATAGCTGGTATCCATCCCCAGTCGGGCATTCATTTCACGCCAGCGCTGCTTGGCAAGATGGTGTAGCTGGAATGTGACGTCCGGCATTTTATAGGTCATCACCTGTCCATAGAACCGGCTCGACTGCTCACCAGCGATGTTCCCTTTTTCAAGAACGACAACGGACATCCCCCGCTCAACCAGGTTGATAGCGGTCATGATCCCTAATATCCCGCCCCCGATCACCACGACATCGGACTGTGCAGGCAGCGGCCCGTTGGTGCCGTCAACAAATCCAACCCGCGGCTGACCTGGAATTAAACGGCCTTCACGGGTGAGCATTGGCGTCAGGATGCCTGCACCGCCGACGGCTACAACAGCGGCACCACCGATGAGAAACTTTCTTCTGGAGATATTCATTTTAGAGTTTTTCCTTTTAAACAACAGATAATCAATTTTCCCTGCACTGTTATCTGTCAAAATAATAAAGGTCGTGTGGAGACGGTGAATACCCCCACATCCCATCGCTATCAGATTTATTTACAGCAACGCCAGCCCATCACCCGAACTGGCATGTTGAGAAATGCGTGATTATATCCACAGGCAATAGATTAGCGACTATTATTGATACAATCGCAAATAGCATTAATTAATAATAAAGATGAGTTTCCGGCCACCTCAGATATGATCTATCTGACCGCCTTCTGCTTAGGTAAGCGGAACGGTATCAACGCATAAAACGGAATCTCTATCGAGAATCGATTATCTTGCCGGATCGCGTATGTGGTTATACATTCCCAATAGTCTCCTGCACATCTTTCATACCGCCACGCGGCATGTCAGGGTAAGAAAATAGCTAATTGCGGCGTACATTAACAAAAGTGACACATAAAAACATCCTTTTATGCACTCCATCGCAACCATCAACACCCTGAAAAATGGCTAAAAAAACTAAATTTATTCACTTACTTGCATATAATGTGCATAAAAATGCAATTATGAGTTGTAAATTTATGTATATTTATTCATTTAAATATATGCGAAAAAAACCTTAAAAATTCTTTAAATTCAAATTAACCCTGAATACTTTGTCACTATTATCGCCTGGTTAGCGTGTGGATATTGTGGTGGTGTTTGCAGACAGTCACTCCGGCTTTAATTTAACTCACCGCCTTCAGCGCAGCCGGAATAGGCATGACTCTTAACGGATGCGTTCTTTACGCCAGGATAGTTTTGTCTAAAAAAAGCCCACTGTTATGTGGGGTTATAAAAATCGCCTCGGCTAAGTGCTAACTTTAATTAGATTCCCGATGGTGTTTGCTCTGTTATTTTTGGGAAGATCACATTATTTATAATTAATTCAATGAAAAACGCCCGGCCCATAACTGATCTAAATCCAGCATACGCACCACGGTAAAGGACGTCACCGTCGCTTCAGGCCCCATCGTGCATCGCCACACAGGCGTGCACGATGGGGCCTGGACAGGCGCATCACGAAACTAAATAGCTTTAAGCTGATTGATAATAAAAGGGTTGGTTTGCAATAGCAGCAACAGCTTGCGTGGCGCGCCGGTCGGCTGACGACGTTTTGTCTCCCAGCTTTTTACAAGGTCGTAGCTGACGCCAACGGCCAGCGCAAAATCCTGCTGTCTTAACCCGGTTGCTTCGCGGATCGCTTTAACGTCAATCGGGCTAAACGTATGAACATGCTCCGGCTCCGGCGTCTGTTCGCCCTTCTCAATTCTTACCATTTCTTCTGCACTGGCCAGCAGATCGGCAAATAATTCGTCTTTCATCTGTACCTCATCGCCCTCTTTGGCGCCGCATCGGGCCTTATACTTCGTCCATATGGGAGTTACAGAACCTCAGCGTTACACCAGCATATCGGATAACTGCTTCAGCACCTTCTTTTGCTCTTCCGTTAAATCATCCTGCTCATTTTTGGAATATACCAGAGCAAGATAAATTCGTCCTTTACTCGTCACATTGTAGTAAATTATCCGCACGCCACCGCGCTTCCCCATTCCCTGACGACTCCAGCGTATCTTGCGAAATCCCCCCGTCCCCGCGATAGTGTCGCCGGCTTCAGGATCTTCAATCAGTACTTCCTGAAAGGCCCGAAACTCGTCATCCGGCAGAAGTGTCTGACGCCGTTTACTGAAACCCTGTAGTTCAATAAAAGTGTACATCTCGCTCCCTGATGTTATCGTCTCCTTAAAGCATCATAAGTGTACAAGGTACATCGATCAAGTTTTTTAATGTACCCGGTACATTATTGTATTCGCATGTGGCTAAGTCGATGTGAGGTTTAAATAGCTGCCAGAAAGCTCCAGACACAAAAACAAAAAAGCCCGCAGTTACGCGGGCTTAGAGGTATTTTAATGCTTTTACGTGCAGGCTATCGCCAGACGCTAAATCATTCCCACTCAATCGTGGCCGGTGGTTTACCGGAAATGTCATAAACCACGCGTGAAATACCGTTAACTTCGTTAATAATACGGTTAGAAACGCGGCCGAGGAAGTCGTACGGCAGATGCGCCCAGTGTGCGGTCATAAAGTCGATGGTTTCTACTGCTCGCAGGGAAACAACCCAGTCGTACTTACGACCGTCACCCATGACGCCAACCGAACGCACCGGCAGGAATACGGTAAATGCCTGGCTAACCTTATTGTACAGATCGGCTTTATGCAGCTCTTCAATGAAGATAGCATCCGCACGACGTAGCAGGTCACAGTACTCTTTCTTCACTTCGCCCAGCACACGCACGCCCAGACCCGGGCCCGGGAACGGATGACGGAACAGCATCGCATGCGGCAGGCCCAGCTCCAGACCAATTTTACGCACTTCGTCTTTGAACAGCTCGCGCAGCGGTTCAACCAGGCCCATCTTCATCTCTTTCGGCAGGCCGCCCACGTTGTGGTGAGATTTGATGACGTGCGCTTTGCCGGTGGCAGATGCCGCAGACTCAATCACGTCCGGATAGATGGTGCCCTGTGCCAGCCACTTCACGTCTTCCAGCTTCAGCGCTTCTTCATCGAAGACTTCGACGAACACGCGGCCGATGATCTTACGTTTGGCTTCCGGATCGTTTTCACCCGCCAGCGCATCCAGGAAGCGCTGCTCGCCTTCAACGTGGATGATGTTCAGGCCGAAATGATCGCCGAACATCTCCATAACCTGCTCAGCTTCGTTCAGGCGCAGCAGGCCGTTATCAACGAATACGCAGGTCAGGCGATCGCCGATGGCGCGGTGCAGCAGCATCGCGGTAACGGAAGAGTCAACGCCGCCGGACAGACCGAGGATGACTTTATCTTCACCGACCTGCTGACGCAGGCGCTCAACGGCATCTTCAATGATCTTCGCCGGGGTCCACAGGGCTTCACACTGGCAGATATCGCGTATAAAGCGTTCAAGCAGGCGCTGACCCTGGCGGGTATGGGTCACTTCCGGATGGAACTGCACGCCGTAAAAACGCTTCTCTTCGTTGGCCATAATAGCAAACGGGCAGGTGTCGGTGCTGGCAACGGTGACGAAGCCAGACGGGATCGCCGTGACTTTATCGCCGTGGCTCATCCAGACATCCAGCAGCGGTTTACCGGCGGCGCTGATCGCATCTTCAATGTCGCGGGTCAGCGCGCTCTGGGTGTTTAGTTCAACCTGCGCGTAGCCAAACTCACGCTCACTGGAACCTTCAACCGCGCCGCCCAGCTGCATCGCCATCGTCTGCATGCCGTAACACACACCCAGAACCGGTACACCGGCGTTGAACACGTATTCCGGCGCACGCGGGCTGCCGTGTTCAGTGGTGCTTTCCGGGCCACCGGAAAGGATGATGCCGTTCGGGTTGAACCCGCGGATCTGCTCTTCGGTAACGTCCCACGCCCACAGTTCGCAGTACACGCCAAGCTCACGCACGCGGCGCGCAACCAGCTGAGTGTACTGTGAACCGAAATCGAGGATCAGGATGCGGTGTTTATGAATGTTTTCCGTCGTCATTGGCTATTCCAGGGCGATGTAATTCAAAATTGGGGAGGTGTAAAACGCCCGGCTAAGCCGGGCGCACGGTGCAGGGTTGATCAGGAACCCATACGGTAGTTCGGGGACTCTTTAGTGATGGTCACGTCGTGGACGTGGCTTTCCTGGATCCCGGCACCGCTGATGCGAACAAATTCCGCTTTAGTACGCAGGTCGTCGATAGTACCACAGCCGGTCAGCCCCATACAGGAGCGCAGGCCACCCATTTGCTGGTGAACGATCTCTTTCAGACGGCCCTTATAGGCTACGCGGCCCTCAATGCCTTCCGGCACCAGTTTATCGGCAGCGTTATCGGTCTGGAAGTAGCGGTCAGATGAACCTTTAGACATCGCACCCAGAGAACCCATACCACGGTAGGATTTGAATGAACGGCCCTGGTAGAGTTCGATCTCGCCCGGGGACTCTTCAGTACCGGCCAGCATGGAGCCCACCATAACCGCCGCTGCACCGGCCGCAATCGCTTTAGCGATATCGCCAGAGAAACGGATGCCGCCATCGGCGATAACCGGAACACCGGTGCCTTCCAGCGCGGCTACCGCGTCGGATACGGCGGTGATCTGCGGTACGCCTACGCCGGTCACAATACGGGTAGTACAGATGGAGCCAGGACCGATACCCACTTTAACCGCGCTCACGCCCGCCTCAACCAGCGCCAGCGCACCGGCACCGGTGGCCACGTTGCCGCCAACAATTTGCAGATCAGGGTACTTGGCGCGGGTTTCGCGGATACGCTGTAAAACCCCTTCGGAATGGCCGTGGGAGGAGTCGATCAGCAGGACGTCAACACCGGCAGCAACCAGCGCATCTACACGCTCTTCGTTACCGGCACCGGCACCTACGGCTGCACCGACGCGCAGGCGACCGTGCTCATCCTTACAGGCGTTTGGCTTGCGCTCTGCTTTCTGGAAGTCTTTTACGGTGATCATCCCCAGCAGGTGGAAGCTGTCGTCCACGACAAGCGCTTTCTCTACGCGTTTTTCGTGCATCTTTTGCAGCACAACTTCTCGGGCTTCGCCTTCTTTTACGGTGACCAGACGCTCTTTTGGCGTCATGACCGCAGACACCGGCAGGGCCAGGTCGGTCACAAAGCGAACGTCACGACCGGTGATAATTCCCACCAGTTCGTTTTCGCCGTTAACGACCGGATAACCGGCAAAGCCGTTGCGTTCGGTCAGGGCTTTCACTTCGCTCAGGGCGGTAGTGGGCAGCACGGTCTGCGGTTCGGTTACTACGCCGCTTTCGTGTTTTTTCACCTTACGGACTTCATCCGCCTGGCGTTCAATGGACATGTTTTTGTGAATAAAGCCCAGGCCACCTTCCTGCGCCAGCGCAATGGCCAGACCGGCTTCGGTCACGGTATCCATGGCAGCGGACAGCATTGGAATGTTCAGACGGATCTTTTTGGTAAGCTGGGTACTGAGGTCGGCAGTGTTCGGTAATACAGTGGAATGAGCAGGAACGAGCAGAACGTCGTCGAATGTCAGGGCTTCTTTAGCGATTCTTAGCATGGCAATATCTCAACCTCAGGGTGAATGAGAACTTATAAAATATTGCCGCGGCATTATACAGGCCGTAACCGTTTGCCTCCAGTACTTTTTGATAAAACTCTTGAAACATTCGCGCAGCCATGTAGTATCGATTGATTAACCCCATGATTTAATATTTGATCTTCATCACAATGTCGCTACCGCCAACCGCTAATATTTTTACCGTAAGCCGTCTAAATACCACAGTGCGCAAGCTGCTGGAGATGGAGATGGGCCAGGTTTGGCTGAGTGCTGAGATCTCCAACTTCTCCCAGCCCTCTTCCGGCCACTGGTACTTCACGCTGAAAGACGATGGCGCGCAGGTGCGCTGCGCAATGTTCCGCAACAGCAACCGTCGCGTTAATTTCCGGCCACAGAACGGTCAGCAGGTGCTGGTGCGTGCCACCATTACCCTGTACGAACCGCGCGGCGACTATCAGCTGATCGCCGAGAGCATGCAGCCCGCCGGCGATGGTTTGCTCCAGCAGCAGTTTGAACAGCTAAAACAGCGCTTAATGGCCGAGGGGCTGTTTGAACAGGGGCACAAGCAGCCGCTGCCGGATCCGGCCCGCCAGGTTGGGGTGATTACCTCCGCCAGCGGTGCTGCGCTGCACGATGTGCTGCGCGTGCTGCACCGCCGCGATCCGTCGCTGCCGGTGGTGATTTACCCTACTCAGGTGCAGGGCGCAGAAGCGCCTGCGGGCATCGTCCGCGCCATTGAGCTGGCCAACGCCCGCGGCGAGTGTGATGTGCTGATCGTCGGTCGCGGCGGCGGTTCTCTGGAAGATTTATGGAGTTTTAACGATGAGCGGGTTGCCCGGGCCATATTTGCCAGCCGCATCCCGATTGTCAGCGCCGTGGGTCACGAAACCGATGTCACCATTGCTGATTTTGTTGCCGACCTGCGGGCGCCTACGCCCTCAGCGGCGGCGGAGCTGGTCAGCCGTAATCAGGTTGAACTGCTGCGCCAGCTTCAGTCTCAGCAGCAGCGTCTTGAAATGGCAATGGATTACTATCTTGCCCGGCAGCAGCGCAGCTTTACCCGTATTCAGCATCGTCTTCAGCAGCAGCATCCCCAGCTGCGTCTGGCGCGACAGCAGACCGCCCTGGTGCAGCTCCGTCGTCGCCTTGACGATGCCATGCAGCAGCAGATACGTCTGGCCACGCGTCAGCAGGAGCGCATCGGGCAGCGCCTGAAGGCTATCCGGCCGGAGATGCGCGTGGAGCGTTCGCGCCAGCTGTTACAGCAGTGGCAGTATCGACTTCAACAGGCGATGCAGCAGCAGCTCAACGGCAACAGGCAGCGTTTTGGTACTCTGGCAGCTCAGCTGGAAGGCGTCAGTCCGCTGGCGACGCTGGCGCGTGGATTCAGCGTCACGACCGCAGCGGATGGCCAGGTAGTGAAAAAAGCGAAGCAGCTTCATCCCGGCGATAAACTCAAGACGCGGCTGGATGATGGCTGGGTGGAGAGTGAGGTGACGTTGGTTACGCCGGTGAAGAAACCGCGTAAGCGAAAGGATCCCCTGTCCTAGTCTTACCGGTAAGGTGTTTGACTCGTCTGACGGGTCAGGTTGCGTTGTGTACCGAGATATAAAAAAGCCGCCGTCTACCAGGACAGCGGCTATCAGTATCAGACGAACCCGCGCGACGTTATTTCAGACCTCAGTCCCAAACCCCGGCGCAGCGGCCCATCGGATTAACACCGTTTACTTATCCAGCCCGAAAGCAATCACGTAATCACCGCGATCTGACGACTGGCGCGCGCCGCCCGCAGAAATCAGGATGTACTGCTTACCGGTTTTCGGTGATTTATAGCTTATCGGTCCACCCTGGCTGCCTACCGGCAGACGCGCTTTCCACACCTCTTTACCGGTTGAGGTATCAAAGGCGCGCAGATAGTAATCCTGCGTACCCGCGATAAACACCAGACCGCCCTGTGTTGCCAGCGTGCCGCCGAGCGTCGGCATACCCACCGGCATCTGCGCATGCATTTTAATGCCCATCGGTCCCGTATCCTGCACGGTGCCAACCGGAACCTGCCACACCACTTTCTGCGTTTTCAGATCGATAGCGGACAGCGTACCAAACGGCGGCTTCTGGCAGGGAATGCCCAGCGGAGACATAAAGCGATTCTTATTAACCGCGTACGGCGTGCCTTTCAGCGGCACCGCACCCATACCGGTGTTCACCGCCTCACCGCCGTTACTGGCCGGGCCGGACGTCGTTTTGGCCGGGATCATCTGCACCCACAGCCCGAGACGCATGTCGTTGGCAAAGATGTAGTGATTGTTAGGATCGGTAGACAGACTGCCCCAGTTCATCCCGCCCAGCGAGCCGGGGAAGCTGAGTGACAGATCCGTACCCGGAACGGTAAACAGGCCGTCATAACGCATGGATTTGAAACCAATGCGGCAGATCAGCTGATCGAACGGCGTGGCGCCCCACATATCCGATTCGGTCATCGTATCAGCGCCAATCTGCGGCATTCCCACAGACTTGGGCTGCGTTGGCGTGTACTGCTCATTCGGAATATTGCCCGGCTTAACCGGAACTTCTTTAACTTCCGTCAGCGGCTGACCGGTCATACGATCCAGCACGAAGATCTGCCCGGCTTTCGTGCCGAAGACCACCGCAGGCTTGCTGCTACCGTCTTTTTGCGGGAAGTCGATAAGGCTGGGCTGCATCGGAATATCGAAATCCCACAGATCGTTATGAACGGTCTGATACACCCATTTCTCTTTACCGGTGGTCGCATCCAGCGCCAGGATCGAGGCGCCGTACTTATGGTCCAGCGCGTTACGGTTTGCGCCCCACAGATCGACAGATGAACTGCCCATCGGAATAAATACGGTATTCATGGCCGGATCGTAGGACATTGGCGCCCACGAGTTAGGCGTGCTGCGAACAAAGGTCTTGCCCGGTTCCAGCGCTGCGTTCGGCTCCGGGTTACCCGGATCAAATGCCCAGCGCATTTCACCGGTGATCACGTCAAATCCACGCAGTACGCCACCGGGCATATCGGTCTGGACGTTATCAGCAACGCGGCCGCCCACCACAACGGTGGTGCCCGCCATGGTCGGTGCAGAGGTCAGCTGATATTTTGGATCGCTCGCGTCACCCATGCCCGCTTTCAGGTCAACGAAGCCCTTGTCACCGAAGTTCTGGCACATCTCGCCGTTGTCGGCGTTAATGGCAACCAGGCGCGCATCGATGGTGTTCATCAGCAGACGACGCTGACAGCTGTCTCCCGCGGCCAGCGCCACTTCGGTTACCGGAGTGGAGTCAGGTACACCCGGCTGCTGTAGCGGTTTGGTGGCATCGAAATAAGCCAGACCACGGCAACGGTTCCACACCTCCGCCTGTGCGTTAATCTCGGTTTTCCAGATTTGCTTGCCGGTATCAGCATCCACCGCAATCACATTATTGTGCGGCGTACAAAGGTAGAGACGGTCGCCAATTTGCAGCGGGGTCTGCTGATCTTCCGCGCCGTTGCCGGTCGGACTAATCGGCGTATCGCCGGTATGGAAGGTCCATACCGGTTTCAGATCTTTAACATTATCGCGGGTGATCTGATCGAGTGCCACAAAGCGGCTTCCGCCTGCGGTATTACCGTAGTTGTCCCAGTCCTTCTGCTCGGCAGCTTGATCTACCGGCACCAGCGGCAGCAACTTACCGTCTGCGGCTATCGGTGCATGGGGCTGGAACATTTGATATGCGGTGATCAGCAGACCGGCCACGGTTACGGCGCTCAGACCGTAAGACAGCGATGCCGCCGACGTTTTATTTTCACGTTTCCGCAGGGCGGGATAGGTGAGCAAAGCCAGCAGCAGCATACCGCCGAAAAAGACCAGGCGAGAAACCAGCGGCCAGAAATCGATACCGACATCCTGCACGGCCCAGATCGCAGTACCAATAAATACCAGAGCAAAAATCAGCACGGCAGAGGATTTACGACGGAAGAACTGAATCGCTGATATCACGGTAAATATACCGGCGATAGTGAAATAGGCGCTGCCGCCGAGCGAAATCAGCTTAACGCCGCCGATAACAAAGAACAGGCCCGCTGCCAGTAAGATCAACCCTAGCAGAAAACACCACAAACCCAGCCATTTTGATGACCCGGTATCCGTATGAGGCATACAACAATACTCCTGGAGAAAATAAGGCATCGCTTTGCTTCGCGTTATCGCCAGCCGTGATACTTACCATCCCGGTCATTGCGATGAGCAGCAGTAATGAAAAAGCCTTATTTTTATTAACATTTTATGCGGGGCAGGCCCGTCCGGTGTTCATCGCTGAAGCTTATATTCACGTCAAAATGGGTCTGAGGGGGTATAAACTCCTGCGGACAACGCTAAAATTGTACCACCAGGTTCATTATCTGATAAACAAAAACTTAACAAACGAATCAATAATTATCCATTTGGTTCATTTCAAAATATAAATCAGGGATATAAAAAAAGGGGCCGGATGGCCCCTTTTCAGGATTAACGTTTGTTTTTCTTCAGGTGACTGAGCAGGCGCTTACGCTTGCGCAGCTGGTTCGGGGTCAGCAGATTACGTTTGCCCTCGAACGGGTTCTCGCCTTCTTTGAACTGAATGCGAATAGGGGTTCCCATCACCTCAAGTGAACGACGGAAATAGTTCATCAGATAACGCTTGTAGGAGTCCGGCAGATCCTTAACCTGATTACCGTGGATCACCACAATAGGCGGGTTGTAACCACCGGCATGGGCATATTTCAGCTTAACGCGGCGGCCACGCACCATTGGCGGTTGATGATCGTCAGCGGCCATGCTCATAATGCGCGTCAGCATCGAGGTATTTACGCGGCGCGTTGAGCAATCATAGGCTTCGGTGACCGATTCAAACAGGTTACCCACTCCACTGCCGTGCAGCGCAGAGATAAAGTGTACGCGGGCGAAATCGATGAAACCAAGGCGATAGTCCAGCGCCTCCTTCACTTCATCGCGCACTTCCTGCGACAGGCCATCCCATTTGTTCACCACGATAACCAGTGAACGACCGCTGTTCAGAATGAAGCCCAGCAGTGACAGATCCTGATCGGAGATACCTTCACGGGCATCGATAACCAGCATTACCACGTTGGCATCTTCAATCGCCTGAAGCGTTTTAATGACTGAGAATTTCTCTACCGTATCGGTGATTTTTCCGCGCTTGCGCACACCGGCGGTGTCGATCAGGATATATTCGCGATCGTCACGCTGCATCGGGATATAGATACTGTCGCGGGTTGTCCCCGGCATATCGTAAACCACAACGCGATCTTCACCGAGGATACGGTTAGTAAGCGTGGACTTACCTACGTTAGGACGACCAACGATAGCCAGCTTGATCGGCAGATCCAGCGGGTTAAAGTCATCTTCCTCTTCTTCATCCTCAATGACCTCACCACGCGCTTTAGCTTCTTTGCGTTCCAGCTCGGCCCAGTAAGCGGCGTTCTCATCTTCTTCGCTGACTTCGATGGGGTCAACTTTATCCATCCACGGCAGCAGAACCAGTTCCAGCAGGCTGGTGACTCCGCGTCCGTGAGAGGCGGCAATCGGATGGATTTCACCCAGGCCCAGCGACCAGAAATCCAGCACGGCCGCATCTGCGTCCAGACCATCGGTTTTGTTAGCAACCAGGAAGGTCGGTTTTTCACGCGAACGCAGGTGATTGGCGATAGCCGTATCCGCAGGCATCAGCCCGGCGCGGGCATCAACCATAAATAACACCACGTCGGCTTCTTCAATCGCCAGCAGCGACTGTTCGGCCATACGTGTTTCAACACCTTCTTCAGTACAGTCGATACCGCCGGTATCGATGCAGATATACTCGCGCCCTTCCACCTCGGCACGACCATATTTGCGATCCCGGGTAAGCCCGGGAAAATCCGCCACCAGCGCATCTCGCGTGCGTGTCAAACGGTTAAAAAGGGTGGATTTTCCCACATTGGGACGCCCGACCAGCGCGACCACAGGTACCATATTGAAGCCTCATACTGAAAAATTACGCCTGGCTGCGAATACTATTCTCTGCGTCGGACAGATTTTTCCGACACAGGGCTCAGGCCAATGGCGTAAGAATAACACGCCAGGAGAAAAACGAAACGGCCCCTGAAGATCAGGAGCCGCTATATATGCTTATTGATGCATGAAATTAACGCGTAAACGCGTAGACCTCACCATCTTTACTTTGAATAAGCAGTTTGTCGCTGGCAACAACGGGTTCGGTCTGGAAACCAGAGCTGTCTACTTTCTGCTGAACAACAAAGCGACCGTCGTCGGTGTTAAGCCAGTGCAGATAGCCTTCAGCATCGCCCACGACCAGATAGCCGTTATACATCACCGGCGAGGTCAGATTACGGTGCAGCAGATCGCTCTGACGCCAGATTGAAACGCCGCCGTCGGTGCTCAGCGCCATCACGCGATCGTCCTGATCGACCAGATAAATACGGCCACCGTCAACAATCATGTCGTGTACGGAGCCAATTTCACGCTTCCACAGAATTTGACCTGAACGCAGATCCAACGCCGACAGATTACCGTTATACGCCAGGGCGTACACCACGCCGTTTTCAACAATCGGAGTGGTATCGACATCGGACAGACGATCGATCTCCGTCGCGCCACTTGGCTGCGAAATACGCTGCTGCCAGATGATCTGGCCCTGGTTGAGAATAACCGCACTGACACGGCCATTATCACCGCCAACAATTGCCGCACCAAATGCGGTTGTTGGGGCAGACTCACCGCGCAGGCTTAGCGCAGGGACATCCAGGTTAACCGTCCACTTCACCACGCCGCTTGACTGTTCCAGCGCCTGAAACATGCCGTTGCTGGTGTGGATAAGTACCAGACCATCGCTGACAACCGGACGGGACAACGCTTCACCGGCAACTGTCGTCTGCCAGGCAACGCTACCGTCGTTGGTGTTGAGTGCGTAAACCTGACCGCGTTCGCTGCCAACGTAAACGTGAGCACCGTCAACGGTCAGACCGCCGGAAAGCAGAGCGGAAATGTTTCGGGAGAAGAAACCGGTCTTCTCTGAAAGATCCACCTTCCACTGCTCTTTACCATCAGCCGCATTCAGTGCCTTAACCAGGCCGTGACGATCGGCTGCATAGACGGTGCTGTCAGACCAGGTCGGATGCAGGTTGGAGTAGAAGTCGCCTACACCATTGCCTACCGAGGTACTCCAGACTTTTTCCGGAGTGAACTGGTTTTGTACGGTTGGCAGCGGAGACATTTTTACTACGTCTTCTTCGCCGTTAAACCATGAACATCCGCTGAGTAATGTGACTGAAATCAGTCCCGGCAGAAGTATCTTACGCAATTCCATGAAGTCCCTCTTGTGCCCTGTTCAGGCCAAATTTTAGAGCCTTAGACGCTTTATAATCCAAACCGCCGCTGCATCTGACCGATACAGCCAGCGGTCGTTGTTTGGCGATGTTTAACCCGGCAGATTATTCATTTTCATTTGCAGCATTTCTTTCAGCGTCGATGACGCATCAGACGCGACCCCTTTGCTCCACGCGTCGCGTGCGCCCTGGATATCGCCTTTGCTTAGCAGAGCTTCGCCGCGAATATCCGCAACGATTGCCGTCCAGCCTTCACCCTTGATGTTTTCGAGGGTTTTCAGCGCAACATCGGGTTGCTTCTGCTGCACCTGAATACGTGCAAGACGAAGATTCAGCACCGCCTGAAGGTTTGGATCTTTGGCATCCTCCAGCCCGCTCTGCAACTGAGTGGCTGCTTTATCCAGCTGATTGTTATCAATATAACGCTTAGCTAAATCAAGCGATGCCAGCGCACCGTAGGTATTATCATTTTCACGGGCAAACTTCGCTGCGGCTTCAAGCGTAGCGGGCTTGCTGGCATCCAGCGCGGTAGAAATCTGCTGATAGGCTGCAGACGTTTCACGGGAAGCACCATCCTGATGATTGCTCCAGTAACGCCAGCCGACCAGGGCACCTACGCCCAGTACCACACCCACAACCAGAGCTTTACCGTTCTGGGCGAAGAAATTCTTCAGCGCGTCTACCTGTTCATTTTCGTTGCTATATACTTCCACGCAATCCTACTCCTTTAAATCGTGCTTTTGCTCAGGCTTAGCGCTGTAACATTGAAGACAGCGTGGTTGCAGCATCACGCTGCGCCAGAGTCTGCTGTTCGCCGCTGCGCAAATCTTTAATGACCACCTGACCATTGGTTACTTCATCTTCACCAAGAACCAGCGCAATGCGGGCGCCCCACTTATCTGCTCTGGCGAACTGCTTCTTAAAGTTGCCGCCGCCAAAGTTGGTCATCAGCTTCAGTTCAGGTAATTCATCACGCAGGGTTTCAGCCAGTAGCATCGCCGCTGTCTGCACGCCCTGACCTGAAGCGATAACATAGACATCAACATTACGCGTCGGTTCAAAATCGGGATTAACTGCCTGAACCAGCAGAACAAGACGCTCCAGACCCATCGCGAACCCCACCGCCGGGGTTGCACGGCCACCGAGCTGCTCGACCAGGCCATCATAGCGCCCACCGGCACAGACCGTGCCCTGCGAGCCAAGGCTACTGGTGACCCACTCAAAGACGGTTCGATTATAGTAGTCAAGACCGCGCACCAGACGCTGGTTGACGGTATAAGCGATACCGGCCCGATCGAGCAGGCTACACAGACCGTTGAAGTGTTCACGGGACTCATCATCGAGATAGTCGCCCAGCGCCGGTGCCTGGTTCAGCAATTGCTGGATGTCCGGATTCTTGCTATCCAGCACGCGCAGCGGGTTAGTGTACATACGACGCTTGCAGTCTTCATCCAGCACATCAACATGCTGCTCAAGGAAGGCGACCAGCGCATCGCGATAGTTTGCGCGGGCTTCCAGCGAACCGATGGAGTTCAGCTCCAGGCGAACGTGATCGGCAATCCCCAGCGCTTTCCACCAGCGCGCCGTCATCAAAATCAGCTCGGCGTCAATGTCCGGCCCGGTCAGACCAAAGACCTCTGCGCCAATCTGATGGAACTGGCGATAGCGCCCTTTCTGTGGACGCTCGTAGCGGAACATTGGACCGATGTACCACAGGCGCTGTTCCTGATTGTAGAACAAGCCGTGCTCAATACCGGCACGCACGCAGCCCGCGGTGCCCTCAGGACGCAAAGTCAGGCTTTCACCGTTGCGATCGTCAAAGGTGTACATCTCTTTTTCAACCACGTCGGTCACTTCACCGATGGCGCGTTTGAACAGCGGCGTATTCTCGACAATTGGCATGCGAATTTCGCTAAAGCCGTAGTTGCCCAGCACCTGTTTAAGGATCTGCTCAACGCGCTGCCACACTGCGGTGTCGGCAGGCAGATAGTCGTTCATGCCACGGATGGCCTGGATATTCTTCGCCACTGTTTCTTCCATTAATTTGAGTCTGGCCAGGCCGGGAAACCGTTGTTAAACGGTGTGACTCCCGCGATGACCGGACGCGATAAATTTACTTTTCAACCTGCTGAATATTGATGCGGCGGGACGCGTCAAGGATCGTGGCTTTCGCACGGATACGCGCTTCGAGCTGATCGATCATGTCATTGTTGTCCAGCCGATCGCGCTGACGCACGCCGTCTTCGTAAAAACCACTTTTCTTGTTGCCGCCGGTCACGCCCAGAGTTGAAACGGTTGCTTCACCAGGACCGTTGACGACACAACCAATAATAGAAATATCCATTGGCGTGATGATGTCTTCCAGCCGCTGCTCCAGCGCATTCACCGTACCGATCACATCGAACTCCTGACGTGAGCAGGTCGGGCAGGCAATAAAGTTAATGCCGCGCGAACGAATGCGCAGCGACTTAAGAATGTCAAAACCCACTTTAACTTCTTCAATCGGATCGGCCGCCAGCGAAATACGTAGCGTATCGCCGATCCCTTCAGAGAGCAGCAGGCCCAGACCGATCGCGGACTTTACGGCCCCGGCACGGGCGCCACCGGCTTCGGTGATCCCCAGATGCAGGGGTTGATCGATCTGCTTTGCCAACAGGCGATAGGACTCGACCGCAAGGAAGACGTCTGACGCTTTAACGCTGACCTTAAACTGGTCGAAGTTAAGACGATCGAGGTGATCCACATGGCGCATGGCTGATTCCAGCAGGGCCTGCGGCGTAGGCTCACCGTACTTTTCCTGTAAATCTTTCTCCAGCGATCCACCGTTTACGCCGATACGAATCGGAATGTTGTAGTGGCGTGCGCAGTCAACGACCTGGCGGATACGCTCTTCGTTGCCAATGTTACCCGGATTGATGCGCAGACAGTCCACGCCATATTCAGCGACTTTAAGGGCAATACGGTAGTCAAAATGAATATCAGCAACCAGCGGAACATTGACCTGCTGCTTGATAAGGCGGAAAGCTTCGGCCGCATCCATGGTGGGTACGGAGACGCGCACGATATCCACACCGACGCGCTCCAGCGCTTTAATTTGAGCGACCGTCGCCGCAACGTCGGTGGTCTTGGTATTGGTCATGGACTGGACGGCGATAGGCGCGCCGTCGCCCACTGGCACCTTGCCGACGTAAATGCGTTTTGATTTTCGACGGGTAATGGGTGCTTCACTATGCATATTCTTTCTCCACAATCACTCGCGCCAAAAAGAAGAGGCGTTACGACGCACCGACTGTCAGACGAGCAACCTGGTTAGTACGGATAAAACGACTCAGATCGACAGGTTTTCCCTGATACTCGATCTGTACTGCGGCCGGCGCACCGATTTTCAAACGATAAGGGGCTGTGCCGGCAAGACTGAGTTTACCACCGCTGCGCTGAATACCGCTGAAGAGTTTTTTCCCTGCGGAATCCGTCACTTCCAGCCAGCAGTCTTTGCTAAACGTCATCACCAGTGCATTTGGATCAACGGCAGGCTGGCTGATACCGGCATTGGCCGTTGGCAGTTGGCTGCCGGTCACGCTATCTACCTGCGCGGCGGCAGGAGAAACGGCGGCAGGCCCGGTGTTTGCCGGGGCCGAAGCCACCGGCGCGGTGGCAGCAGCATTTTCGCCGGACGTGGCATTGTCGGCCGGAGCAGGCGTTGGAGCAGGCGCTTCAACCGGCTCATTAGACGCTTCAGGCTGAAGCGCTATCTCCTGACTACCACTTTCCTGGCCACCATCTAAGGGAATCGACTGGCTGTTATCGTCCCCGGCAGCCCCATTCTGTTCAGAAATGGTGACCAGATCGTCCTGGGCAGCTTTATGATTCTGCCACCACCAGGCGCCGGTCAGACCCACAACCACAAACACCACCAGCCAGGTGAAGATCATTAGCCAACCATCGCGCTTTTTACGACGTTTGCCCAGTGCAAAGCTCTGCATAGGCTCGACTTTCGCCGCCCGGATCGGAGCCTGCTTAGCCATCATCGGCAGCAGCTCTTCTTCAGGGATATGAACTAATCGTGCATATGACCGGATATAGCCGCGCAGGAAGGTCGATGCTAAATCGGCCGGGGCCTTATCCTCTTCCAGATCGCGAACGGTTGACAGTTTCAGGCAAAGGCGCTCAGCAACATTCTGCTGAGTCAGTCCCATTTGTTCACGGGCGCTGCGCAGGCGCTCACCTGTTGAATTTACGTTAGATTTTTCTTGAGTGGCTTCAGTATTCATTAGCTAAAAAATGCTGGTACTGTATCGATTGTGGAAAAATTCGCGCAAGTTGCCCCCCAAAAAATTGAACATCAGCGGGGCGGTCTTCCTGCGCAGCGAAGCGAATCTCTAACCACAAACTCTCCGCCGAAGCTGGAAAGCTGTGTTGATAAATATCTAACAGGAGCCGCGAATCTGTACGACTCCCCTTTCCAAATCGCCTTTCGGCTTCTGCCAGCATGGGCATTCCCTTAGCGGGATCGGATTTAACCGCTTCCGCCAGCGCACTACGCGCATTGTCTTGCTGCCCGGCATTCAGATAACAGTAGCCTGAATTTTCAACACTGTCGGCACGAACACCCTTTGCTGAATCTTCCGCAGCCTGAATGAAATGCCGTTGTGCCGCATCATACTGCCCTAATCTGCAAAGAAACGCACCGTAATTATTAAGCACATAGCCGTTTTGCGGTGCCAGCGCCAGCGCCCGACGATAGTGCTGCGCCGCCAGAACACTGTCACCCGCCTGATGTTGATAGCGGGCTGCTGCCAGCTGTGTACGATAATCATCCGGCGCCAGCGTCAGCGCCCGCTGAAGATTGCGCTGCGCTGCGTCCAGATCGCCACGGGCCAGATACGCCAGCCCCAGCTGTAGTCGGGTTTCAACCAAATCGTCACGCGGCAATGTCGTCTGGCACCCCGCCAGTAACACGATGACCACGCCCATCATCCTGATGCGCATTCTGCCTCCCTGGGCGTTTGACATACGCTATGGTACGTCAAACGCCCCTGGGTCAACAGTCAGCGGCGGCGGTTAAGCGCGGGAAAAAACCGGCTTTCAGAGCGCCTTCACAGATATGGCTTCACCGGCCATTTTCTTTTTCAACGTACGCTTGGTTCGGTCGATCACATCACCGGCTAACTGACCGCAGGCGGCATCGATATCATCGCCGCGCGTTTTACGGACAATAGTGGTAAAACCGTATTCCATCAATACCTTAGAGAAACGATCGATGCGGCTGTTCGAGCTGCGTCCATAGGGCGCGCCGGGGAACGGGTTCCATGGAATCAGGTTAATCTTACACGGCGTGTCTTTTAACAGTTCAGCCAGCTCATGCGCGTTATCGGTGCTGTCATTGATGTGATCAAGCATCACATACTCAATGGTCACCCGCCCCTGATTGGCATTGGATTTTCCGATATAGCGGCTCACCGCTCCCAGGAACGTCTCAATATTGTACTTTTTATTGATTGGAACAATTTCGTCACGAATTGTGTCATTCGGCGCATGCAGCGAGATAGCCAGGGCCACATCGATCATGTCACCCAACTTATCCAGCGCCGGTACAACGCCCGAAGTGGACAGGGTAACGCGGCGCTTGGACAGGCCAAAACCGAAGTCATCCAGCATGATTTCCATCGCCGGAACCACGTTTGTCAGGTTAAGCAGCGGCTCTCCCATGCCCATCATCACTACGTTAGTGATAGGACGCTGGCCGGTAACCTTGGCTGCGCCAATGATTTTGGCGGCGCGCCAGACCTGACCGATAATTTCCGACACGCGCAGGTTACGGTTGAAGCCCTGCTGCGCGGTGGAGCAGAATTTACACTCAAGCGCGCAGCCGACCTGCGAGGAAACACATAGCGTGGCGCGATCTTTTTCCGGGATATAAACGGTTTCCACCTGCTGACCGCCCACCTGGATTGCCCACTTGATGGTGCCATCCGCAGAGCGCTGCTCCTCTGCTACTTCCGGCGCACGGATCTCAGCATGCTCTTTCAGTTTGTTGCGGAAGACCTTGTTGATGTCGGTCATTTCATCAAAATCATCGCAGCAGTAGTGGTAGATCCACTTCATAACCTGGTCAGCGCGGAAGGGCTTTTCGCCAAGGCCGACAAAGAATTCGCGCATTTGCTGGCGATTCAGATCGAGCAGGTTAATTTTGTCTTTTTTGGGTTGGGCAATTGCAGGAGATGCGGACGACGGCGTCACAATAAGTTCTGACATAATTCTCTCTGGCCTCGTTGTTACACGTTATGGCTCGGGTTTTGGTGAATTCAGGATGAATAAATAAGAAGCGCCCCGGAGAGCAGACTCTGCCGGGGCGCATAATTGTACTCGCGACTAACGTAAGGTTAAAGCGACTGACAAAAAAAAATTGTAAACCGCAGGGTTACTTCACCCCCCTGACGTCCGCCAGCATCCGCATTAGCGAGTGCGTGGGCAAACTTCGCCTTCGCCGAAGAAGTAAGCGATTTCGCGTGCTGCTGATTCAGCGGAATCAGAACCGTGGGTTGCGTTCTCAGTGAAGCTGTCAGCGTAGTCTGCACGCAGCGTACCGGCCAGTGCGTTAGCCGGGTTAGTTGCGCCCATCAGATCGCGGTGGCGCTGAACGGCATTTTCACCTTCCAGAACGGAAACGACAACCGGGCCAGAGGTCATGAACTCTACCAGGCCATCGAAGAACGGTTTGCCCTGGTGTTCAGCATAGAAACCTTCAGCCTGTTCTTTGCTCAAATGCAGCATTTTGCTGCCGACAATTTTAAAGCCTGCGCTTTCAAAACGATTGAAAATAGCACCGATGACATTTTTTGCTACGGCATTAGGCTTTACGATGGAGAAGGTACGCTCAATAGTCATGTGGACCCCTGTGTTATAAATTCGAGTTTAGCCGTGAATAAATTATTCCCGGCAGGGAAAATGGTCGCAGATTATAAGGGGGCATTGCCGGACTTGCCTATCGGAGTTTCAATAATTAGTTGAAAAACACGATCGCTATCGCGACATTTTTCACCACCTGCCGCCATTTTAGCCAGCCGCACGGGCTGTGACTATCCGCCACCCGGTAAAACCGCATGAATTAATTGATTATCTCCACTCTTACCGGCCGACTGTCGACTCTGCCACGATCGTCAACGGCCCGAATGCGGTATGTCCCGGAGCGCAGCGGCTGCCAGTCCAGCGGTGTTTTCCCCGCGCTGCTGCCCAGATAGATATCATCAACAAACCAGTACAGGGTTCGGCTGTCAGCATCGGTAACGGCGCTGAAGCTGATATGCTCGCGCCTGCGCTGCGACTGTCGCAGCGTGTAGGTGGTGCTTTTCAGCGGCGAGGTAATTCGCGGTGGCTGGCCCTCCGCGGCCTCAGGCTGACACTCCCCGCGCGGCGGCTGGCGTTTTGGCAGCCCCGCCTGGGCAAAAACAGTAGCCAGATCGGAAGGCCAGAACTCGAACACCTCGACATGGCTGCTTGCCGCATCCCAGGGCGCACAGGCCACCTCTCCGGTCAGATTATCAATGCGCACCGGCCGATAAACGCTGTCTACGGTAATCGGCGATTTACCGGGGATAAACCAGCTTTTACCGCGCTGCTGGCACCACTGCGTAGGCAGATTGCCGCTGGGCAGGCAAATCTCAACCTGCTTCAACTGCGGCGGAAAGCGGTGGCGTGGCTCCTGTAGCTGAGGATAGCTGGCGACTACGCTGTCGATAATATTAAAGAACAGCGGCGCAGCGGCCTCTACACCGACAAAGGCATTATTACCCTGGCCAGAGAAATTACCCTGCCAGACGACCAGCACATAAGGACCGAAGATCCCCACGCTCCAGGCATCACGAAATCCCCAGGAGGTGCCGGTTTTCCAGTAAACCGGCAGCGAAGACGGACGCTGCGCCAGCGTGTCTCCGGGCCGACGATGCTGACGCAGGATGTCCAGCGTCATAAAGCTGGCTTCTTCGCTAATTAACCTGACGGCCTGCGCCTGGGGATCGCGCTGCCGCAGACGCAAATCGCGCAGCTCCCCGCGGTTGGCCAGCATGGCATAGAGTTTTGCCAGCTCCTGAGCCGTCACCTCCCCTCCGCCAAGCACCAGCGACAGGCCGTAGTGTTTCTCACTGGCCATCCTGCTGATACCGGCCATACGAAGAAACTGATAGAAGTCCGGCTGCCGCAGCCGTGCGGCAATCGCCACGGCGGGAATATTGCGGCTGAAATTCAGGGCATCGGTCGCGGTAACGGGGCCAAGGAAGCGGCGGTCAAAGTTTTCCGGGGCATAGCTGCCAAACGTGGAGGGGACATCTTTCAATACCGTCATGGGATGCAGCGCCCCCTGATCCATACCCAGCGCATAGATAAAGGGTTTCAGCGTCGAGCCGGGGGAACGTTTGGCCGTGGTGCCGTTAACCTGCCCATGGATTAGGGTACTGTAATAATCCGCGGATCCGACCAGCGCCCGTACCCCCATATCGCGGCTGTCCACCAACACCACCGCAGCATTATGAATACCCCGGCTCTGGTTGCGCAGAATAAAGGCACGGACCTGTCTCTCAACCAATCTTTGCAGCGAGACATCCAGGGTGGTATCCACCCGCTCGGCACGTTCTCCCGGCTGAAGCTGTTCAATAAAATGCGGGGCGATAAACGGCAGAGCCTGCGGCTGACGCAGCGCCAGCGGCAGGCGAAACAGCGCCCGCTGGCCCTCATCCGTGGGGTAATGCTGCTGCCAGCGGATAAACAACCGGTTGCGGGCCTTTACCAGCGCCGGACTCAGCTCACCGCTGCGCGGATCGATGCGCAGACTGGGCGACTGCGGCAGTACGGCCAGGGTCAGCGCTTCTGCCAGCGTCAGGCTGGCCGGAGGCTTATTAAAGTAGATCAGGCTGGCTGCACCCAGACTTTCAATGTTGCGACCGTAGGGGGCATAGTTGAGATAGGCTTCCAAAATATCGTGCTTGGAATAGCTCAGCTCCAGCTGCACGGCGCGCAGCATTTGCACCAGTTTTCCACCCGGCGTACGTGTGTTCAGCTGCCATATCATGCGCGCCAGCTGCATACTGATGGTGGATCCCCCCTGCTTACTGCCACCGGCAACGTAGCTACGCCAGAAGCCGCGCATCAGGCTGAGCGGATTGAATCCGGGATTAAAGTAAAACCAGCGGTCTTCATGCAGCAGAATGCCGTTGATGACCAGCGGCGACATGGCTTCCAGCGGCGTCCACAGCCGGTAGCGATCGTCGCTGGCCAGCTGCAGGCGCAGCAGCTGACCATGGCGATCGTACCAGGCCGTAGACAGCGGCAGCCCCTGCGACAGGGGCGGATGCGGCCACAGCCGCCAGCCCACGAAAAACAGGGCCAGCAGCAGCAGCACCGCTACGATATTTTGCAGCAGGCGCTTAACGCCGGATGAACCGGAAAATCCCATCGGCCGCGCTACGGCGCTGAGGACGGCTCAGCCGCCACGACCTGAATTTTACCCTGTGCCGCCGACACGGCCTGGATCTCACGATCGTACATCGCTTCACCATAGGCAGGCGGAATAACAAAGCTGCCGGTGTTGGTCGCCTTGATCTGATAAACGAACTCCTGCACTTCACGGGTCGCACTGCCGTAGATAATTACCCGATCTTCACGGATATCGCTGTAGTCCACCGCCCAGGTTGACCCGTCGGCGGCCAGCGGCGACTGCCAGCCCGCAGATGCGCTGCCGTCACCCTCACCCTCACCCTCCTCATCGCTGCTTTCCGGCGGCGGCGGCGTCTGCTGGACCACCTCAAACCCGCCCGGCAACAGATCGACAATCGCCAGGTTACTCAGCGCCTGCGTTGAATTCGCCCTCACCTTCAGATGCACAGAAAGGGTCTGGCCCAGGGTAACGCGATCGACCGGTTTTCCTGCCGCATCGGTATAGTCACGAACGATCTCCAGTCCACGGGAGATGGCTTCTTTCGGTGCGGCAAGATCGTATCCGGCCTGCGTCACTACGTACCAGGCCGGTGCGTCCGTCCGGTTAGTAAACTGAATCGCACTGGCGGCGGCGCTGAACTCTCCCTGCACAAACTGGCCTTTTACTGTCGAGATGAGGGTCGGTTTGTTGGCATCACCGCTCAGCTGGTTGATGCTCAGTGCCTGCGGATCGCTTTGCCGTGCAATTTCGTCCGCATAGCCTTGCAGCGCCAGGATACTCATGGCTGACGAGAAGGTGGTATAGCGCTCTTCACGCAGCGCCCCGACCATATTTTCCAGTACCTGCGGCGGAATATCGGCGGCTCTTCCCGGGAAATGGCGCACGATCAGATACAGACGCGTGGCGTCGGTCACCAGCGGGTCGTAATAGTTTTGCGTCCACCAGCTCTTGCCGTACGCCTGGCTGAGCGCCTTCCAGGTTGGCTGCAACAGCCGCTCCGCTTCGTCGTCCGCCTTCAGCATTTTCCATGACGATGCCAGATAGAGCGCGCTGAGATCGGTCTGCCAGGTGTCCGGGAAACGGACTTTCAGGGCATCCTGCACGGAGGCAAGTGCGCTCGTGGTGATTTCGCCCTGCCGGGTCAGCAGATAGACGGCCCAGGCGCGCAGGCGCAGATGATACATATCCTCATAGCCGCTGTTGGCCAGTGAGCGTAGCGCGACGTTCGCCTCATCCAGCATATCAGCGGGCAGCGGATAACCGGCGGCTTTCGCCTCCAGCAGATACTGGACAACGTACGCCGTTATAAATGGATCGCCCTGCGGTGAAGCCGTCCACAGACCGAAAGCGCCGTCGCCGTTTTGCCGCGAACGCAGCACGTCAAGAATGCCTTTCAACTGCTGGCGCACGCGATCGTCTGACAGCGCGCCGCGCATTTCCGGGTGCTCACTTTGCATCAGTAGCGGAATGGACTGACTGACAATCTGCTCAGAACAGAAGTACGGATAGTCGGCCAGATAGCGCGCCAGCCCGTTCGTCAGCACCAGCGGTGAAGAGGAGACCGAAGCCTGGCGCTGCGCCATCGCATCAAACATCTGTCGCAGTTTATCGACACGCTGCTGCTCACCGCTCATCCGGCCCATGACCGACTGCGTACGCCAGGGAACCGCCGGACGAACCGAGGTGCCGATCGTACGCTGGCTGAACTTATCGCCGTAGCCGGCGCGGAACAGCAGCGGAGCATCGCCCAGCGCACTTTTGGCCCGCAGGCGGAAGCTGACGACGCCCTCACGCTTCGCTGCCAGAGCCAGCGACTGTTCCGCGCTGCCAACAACCTCCAGCTGCGGCGGAGGCGTTACGGTTAATGTTATCGGCAGCGGCTGGTTGCCCTGCCCTTCAAGGTTATTGCTAACGCCGACGCTGACGTCAAACTCATCAGCCGGTGCCACCATTGCCGGCACGTTCGGCGTGAGGATAAAGTCATCCCGTACGGTTGTCGATGCCTGGGCTTTACCGACTTTTCCGGCGGTAGCGGATATCGCCATCACGCGGACTTTCCCGTTGAAATAGTCCGGGATACGGTAGTTAAACTGCGCCTGTCCGTTGACTTCGGTTATCCCCGACCAGTATGCCACCGGCTTGTCCCGCTTACGTTTAAACGGATTCAGATGCAGATCCAGCCCTTCCGCGCCGTCGCCGCCCGGGGCAGACGTCAGCGACATCAGCTTACTGAACTCTGGCAGGATCAGATCCAGGATCTGCGAACTTTCAACGTTCAGCTCCCGCTTGCGGAAGAAATAGTCTAACGGATCGCTCAGACGATAGCGTGCCACCTGAAGGATCCCCTCATCCACCGCAAACACCGCGACCTGCTGAGGCCCGTCGGTGGTGACGTTAATGGCAAGGTTATCCCCCGGTTTGATCACCTCCGGCACATGCAGTTCCAGGCCGTTTTTACGCGCCTGGTTACTGATTTTAAACGGCATCACACCGTAGCTGAGCGGGCTCATAAAGATTTCGTCGGAGTTAATATCACGCACGAACTGCACGTTAATATAGGCATTACCCTCAAGCCCGGCCGGTATGCGGATCTTCTGAACCGAGCTGGTGGTAGTGGTGTGGAACCACTGCCAGCTGTATACCCGCTCCCGCTCAACGGTTATCAAACCGCTGCCGGTATAAGGTGCGTTGATCGCCACTTCGATCTCCTCCCCCGGCTGGTACTCCGTACGATCGAGCTTCAGCTTCAGCTCAGCGTTGCGATCCAGCGAGCGGCTGACATTCGCATCGCCGTTCACGCTATACGCAATGCGGTTGAGCACCTCATCCCGATCGTTCTTCACCACCAGCACATAGTCACCGGGTTTTGCCGTGTCCAGCGGCAGCGTGCTGCCACCGGCAGGCAGATCGATATGGCTTTCACTCAGCGGGATCTCTTTCAGCTTCGACTGATATTTGTAGACCCCGGAATCCTGACGTGTCAGCACAGACAGGTATTTCTGCTCAATTAGCTCCAGCTTCAGACCGCTCAGGGCAAGCGGATCAAGCGCCGGATTGATCGCGATCAGATGGACATTCCGCTGTGCCCCTGCGCGAATATAGCCAAGGTCGCCGTCGGGTTTAAAGCCCAGCAGATAATCCCACGGAGAGACCAGCGTACGTGCGGTGGCCGCAACCGAACGTCCGCCGCCGGCAACGTAGGCTTCTGACAGCAGCTGAAGCTGCCAGGTCGCATCTTCCCAGCCGCTGAGATCCAGCGCGATATCCGCCGTGCCTTTCTCATCGGTGGTGCTGTCCTGCAATTCGGTTTCAAACCCTTCTCCGGCAGGCCTTGCTTCATAGAAGGCGTAATCGGGGTAGCGGTCGAAGGCGGGATAGACCGGGCGCAGCGTCAGTCTGGACGACACACGTCGATCCTGTGCCGGCGTACCGAACAGATTTTGTACGTCGATACTGGCCTTCAGTTCACTGGGTTTAACCCAGCCCAGCCGACCATCCGGCGTCAGCGACAGCTTCACCTTCAGCTGGTCCGGTTCAAATTCTTTAACGTTGACCGATGTGCTGCCAAGCAGACGGCTGGAATCGTCACCTTTCCCCGGCAGGTAGAGGTAAATCATCCACTCGCCGGTCGGGGCGTTCTCAGCGGTGGTAAAGCTCAGCTCATTAAAGCCGCTGGCGTTGAGCGTAAGGGGAACCGTTCGCATCAGTTTATCGCGCGGATCGCGGACTTCTGCGCGCACCGGAATGCCGCTCAGGGGCACCGACCAGTCTGCCGCACGGGTGATCAGACCGATGTTAAACGTATCCCCCGGGCGATATACGCCGCGATCGGAAAACAGATAGCTGCTGAGGGTTCGCCGATCCTCCGGCGTGGATTCGCCGTAGACGTCAAAACGGGAGAAATCCAGCCCGCGATCGTTATCTCGTCCGCTGGGCAGGAACGAAACATCGCCCTCTTTTTCAACCAGGAACATCACCGGCTTACGCTCGTTGGTGTAGTTTTCAAGCGATGGGAAACTGACGTGTCCATCCGCTCCTGTCCGACGGACGAGCAGCTTTTCACCGTTCTTCGCCACAACGGAAACCTGCGCGTCCGCTACCGGCTGACCGCTGCTGATTGATTGTACGAACAGATCCCGGGTTTTATCCTGCGAGCGCTTGGCAATAATGCCGAGATCGGTCACCACCACAAAACGGGAGTCTCCAACATTTTCCTGCTCTTCGTCCTGCTCCTGATAAGCGTCCTCATCCGCCTGCGACGCCTTCTCCTGCGGTGACCACGGTGACAGTGAGAGGAGGAAAACACCGCGATGGGAAGCGCTGTCGGTAGAGAGGTAGCGGGAAAGATCGATCCCCTGATAGCTCACTTCACCGGGGCGTGAATTAGTCACCGGGGTCTGATAGCGGAAGTGTTCGGTAAAATACTCATCGTTCAAGCGGTTGAAATCTGCCGAGGCATATTCACGGCTTTTGAATGAAACAATATGCTGAAGCTGGCTTGGGATCACCCGTTTGATATCCAGCCTCAGGCCGGGCACATTGCGCGCCGCGACACTGATCTGTTTATCGCCGTTAACCGGCAGCAGCGCCCCCTGCGAGGCAAAGGCCAGCATTTGCGGATAGTCGGGAACCTGCACCACCTGCCAGACTTTTTCCGGCATTTTAAATCCGCCGCTGGAGGTCACGGCGGCATCAATCTGCACCAGCATGTAGCGCTGTGCCGGGGCATCAAAGCGGAAGCTAAACTGCGGCTGATAATCCTCTTCGGCCTCGTTCAGACGCAGGGGCAGCGCCGCCGACCGCTGGATAATACTCGGGTCAATGTTATCCAGGTTCCATTCAGTGAAGGCGCTTTCATCCTCACTGTTTGTCGGCTTACGGGGGTCGTGCTGCGGCAGCAGCCACGCTTTCACTACCCTGCTGACGTCTTTATCACGCACGGGATCGCTGAAGCTGACGATCAGCGCCCTTTCGCTCTGACTGCCAGGCCGATCAACCACCTGCGCGCCCACATCACTGACTCTCAGACTATAAAGGGTGGGCACGTCCACCCAGCCCTCAACTTTTTGTTCAATGGCGTTAGCGGGCAGAGCAGACTTCAGCGGCTCCCCGACGTTGAGATGGACCACGCCGCCGTGATCCATGGCCACCAGCGGCTCGGATCGTACCCAGGCGCTAAGCTTTTTATCATCCCAGTTGACGGTAAATTTCAGCGGTTTTTCGGCCTGTCCTTTCGCACTGGCCACGCCCATCGACAGCTGCTTCTCAACGCTGGTCACATCGGCCGGCGCATTAAAGTTCAGATTGAAAATTGCGCTGTGCTGCCCGCGGTTCTGCGGATCCTGATAATACTCGCTCTCACCCAGCCGGTAGCTGAAGGCGGGAACGTTAAAGTTAAAGCGGGTAGCCTGCACAGCGATCTGCGGTGCCAGAAGTACATTGGGTTCGAGGTCAACCTGATATTTCGCACCGAGCGGCAGCGGATTTTTCGGAGTAAAGATGAGCGTCTGTCCATCGGACCAGCGCCACTCCCCTTCCAGCGCCGGTTTAATCGCAATTCCTTTTGTGACCGTTTTACCGGTAAGTGCAATCGGCGCGGCGGATTGGCTAAAATGCAGGGTAAGTACCTGCCTGGCAATTTTTGCCTCCCGGTAGTCAATAGCCTGCGGATCTTCCGCATCAATCCGGGTTTCCAGCCTCGCAAGCGGCGCAACGTCGATCGGTTTCGGGCGGTTCAGCCAGGCGTTCCAGCCGTACCAGCCCGCAGCGGCACAGCCCAACAGCAGTAACAGAATAAAGACGATCGTTTTCGGATGATTGATGACGCCCTGTTCCAGACGGGAAAAACCCCGACCGAATGCAACCGACCAGCGCGGTGCCCGCCACTGGATCTCACCAAGCAGCGGGCGGAGAAGACGCCCTACCAACCACAGAACGCGGTAGATCGCCTTGTAAATTCCCTTAAGCAGAATAAAGGGTAACCGCAGCAGTAACCTCAGGACATCCATTAAAACCCACCTTACTATTCCATTACGCCTGTTGTTGCGACAATGTCCCTGCCTGGCCTGCCAGCGGCATCCGGGATAATCGTCAACCTGTGTTACAAATATTCTGAGATAGTAATGTTTAATGGGGGCAATATCTATTCCCCTTCCCGCGCATTTTGCCAGATGCCTCGCAGTACCATGATTTACCCTTGTGATGATGGAAAAAATCACTGACACTCAGCGATACAATGTTAACGATGAGGCTGCTATGACGACTCCCTCCCTGTTTGTTACCGCTGACTGGCTGGCGGAACATATTGCCGATGAGAATGTTCAGATTCTGGATGCGCGCATGCTGCCGCCGGGCCAGGAATTAACCCGCGACGTTACCGCTGAATACCTGGCAGCACACCTGCCGGATGCCCCCTTCTTTGATATCGAAGCGCTTTCCGATCACACCTCGCCCCTGCCGCATATGATGCCGCGCGCTGAAACCTTCGCCGTGGCTATGCGTGAACTCGGTATCTGTGCCGATAAACATCTGGTGGTTTATGACGAAGGTAACCTGTTCTCCGCCCCGCGCGCCTGGTGGATGCTGAAACATTTTGGCGCCCGTCAGGTTTCGATTCTGGCCGGTGGACTGGCAGGCTGGCAGCGGGCAGAGCTGCCGATAGCCAGCGGCAAAGTGGAGCTGCCTGAAGGCGAATTTGATGCACCCGCGGCGACGGACGGGGTGATTAAACGCGTAACGGATGTGCTGCTGGTGAGTCACGAAGGCGGCGCACAGATCGTTGATGCCCGTGCCGCAAACCGTTTTCACGGCGAGGTTGATGAACCGCGTCCGGGCTTACATCGCGGGCGTATTCCCGGCAGCCTGAATGTGCCGTGGAACAGCCTGGTGGTGGACGGTCAGCTGAAACCGGCCGCAGAGCTGAAGGCTGTTTTCAGCCAGCAGGGGGTCGATATCACCCAGCCGGTCATTGCCAGCTGCGGTTCCGGAGTCACGGCGGTGGTGGTGATTCTGGCGCTGACCAGTCTGGGAGCGAAAGACGTGGCGCTGTATGACGGCGCGTGGGGAGAATGGGGCAGCCGTAACGATTTACCTATCGTTAACGACTCACTTTAATCTTTTCCAGACAGCTTAGAGCGTTAAAGGCGCGCAGGCGCGCCTTTAACGTCGACAGGTCAGATATTAACCACGTTAAAATCACGCATGAAGCTGCCCCACCGCCGCTCATAGAACGGCTTGAGGTGTGCGGTAAAGAAGTGGCTAATGCCCTTATCTTCCGCAACTACCTGGCAGATATCGATGGGTTCATCTTCCAACATCGTGTCGGTTGCTACGCTTCCCGCCGCCTGAATGATGGCGTCAACGTCGCCGTCGGCTTCGATGCCAATCAGCAGATTCGCCGGCTGGTCGGCGCTTTCGCGGATATGGGCAACCCAGGCACGGCGTACCGATTTATGTTTGGCAAACAGCTGGGTCAGTGAGTCAATCATCTGCGCTGGCGGCTCGGCAATTTCCGAAAGCAGAAGAGAGGTTCCCCCCTCCAGCACGGTTTGCTCGCTGAGCGCGCTGCCCTGCTCGCCCAGCAGATCGGCGATCTCGCGCGGGGAGAACTCTTTCCCCTCCGGCAGCTTTGGATTCAGAAACAGCGTTTTCCCCAGAGTCATTTCAAACAGCGTGCGCACCGGCATCACCAGATACGCTATCTCACCGCTGACCGCTTGCTCCAGCGCGCTAACGGAGGTAAAGCACGGAATAATGCTGGTGCCATCCTCTTTTTCCCAGTGCTGTAAATCTACCGGGGCTGCGGCACCAGCCACCGCATCGGTCCGGGTGCTTTCGCCCGGCACCACTACGCTGGCCTCCATCAGCAGAGAGAAAAACTCAGGCCGGTGGGCGGGTTCACCGGCGGCCAGCTTCAACACCTCTTCAAGGCGCGGATTAAGTTCGTTCATCTTGGTATTCAGTTCGTTAATAAGCGTGTATTGGCGGGCGGCCGGTACGACGCCGCCCCGATGTTCAACTACGGCTGGCTGAGTAACAGATTCGCAACGGTCCGTACGCCCAGCCCGGTTGCGCCTGCGGCCCACTGATCCACCGCGCCTTTACGGTAGGTGGCGGAACAGTCAATATGCAGCCAGCCTGTTTTATATTCGCTGACAAAGTGCGACAGGAAAGCGGCGGCGGTGCTGGCTCCGGCGGAGTGTGACGGGCTGGCGATGTTATTCAGATCGGCAAAGTTTGACGGCAGATGGCTGCGGTGGAACTCCGCCAGCGGCAGGCGCCAGAACGGTTCATTTTCCTTCTCAGCACAACTCAGCAGCGACTGCGCCAGCGCATCATCAAAGCTGAACAGCGCATGATAGTCGTTGCCCAAGGCAGTTTTCGCCGCGCCGGTCAGCGTGGCGGCATCAATAATCAGCTGCGGTTTCAGGGCGCTGGCGTCAATCAGACCGTCGGCCAGAACCAGACGACCTTCCGCATCGGTGTTCATCACTTCCACGGTCTTGCCGTTGCGGTAGTGAATAATATCACCCAACCGGAAGGCGTTGCCGCTGACCATATTATCCGCACAGCACAGGATCAGCTTAACGCGCTTTTTCAGCCCGCGAACGATAGCCAGCGCCAGTGCGCCGGTCAGCGTCGCTGCGCCGCCCATGTCAGACTTCATTGAATCCATAAAACCGCTTTGCTTCAGGCTGTAGCCGCCGGTATCGAAGGTAATGCCTTTACCGACCAGGCAGGCGTATACCGGGGCATCGCTATTTCCCGTCGGATTATAGTCGAGCGTCAGAAGCACCGGGCTACGCGAAGAGCCACGGCCCACGGTATGCAGGCCGGTGTAATTTTGCAGGCGTAAGTCTTCACCTTTTGTAATGCGGTAGGTGACGTTATCACAGGCCACGTCACACAGCAGATCCACGGCGCGGGTAGCCAGCTGTTCCGGGCCAAGATCTTCCGCTGGCAGGTTGATGGTGTCACGCACCCAGTCAATAATTTTCAGGCGGTCGTTCAGCTCCCGCTGCTCGGCTTCAGACAGTGTCGCCCACTGTACCTGGCGCTCACCTTTGGACGCGCGAAAGCCTTGCCAGAAGGACCAGCTGTTCTCAAGATCCCAGCCGTCGCCGCTCAGGGCAACGCTGCGGATCCCCTGCGCACTAATTTTACGCGCCGCACGCTGGATCGTTGCCAGGGGATCGCTGCCGATAAGATGGATCGTCATTCCACTGTCGTTGCTGGTCAGGATCGCTTTTTCGCCCCAGCGAGGATCGGCCGCAGCCGCAGACAGGGAGATGGTCATTACAGAGGTGGTCATCGCATAGCTCCTTTATCATTTTTTCATGTCGTGGACCGGAGATAGCCGGCCTTTGCGAATCGCCGCATGACAGATGCTATATAAATTCGGTGTAACAGATTAACAGAATTGTTCCGTGGATGTTTTCACGGCATGCTTTCAGCTGAGGATTATTAAAGCAAAACGGGCCGAATTATCATCCGGCCCGTTGGCAAAAAGTCCGCGCGACTCGGTTTTAGCCGGTGGTGGCGACACGTTCTGCTTTAAATGCAGCCCACTCAGGAGAGACGTCACGCATCCGCGCCACGGATTTCACAATCAGAGCAGCAGCGTAATCAATTTCTTCCGCGGTGGTGAAGCGGCCCAGCGAGAAACGCAGTGAGCTGTACGCCAGCGCGTCACTGACCCCCATGGCGCGCAGCACGTAGGACGGCTCAAGGCTGGCGGAGGTGCAGGCGGAACCCGAAGAAACGGCCAAATCTTTTAGCGCCATGAGCAGCGACTCGCCGTCAACGTAGCCAAAGCTGACGTTGAGAATGTTTTGCGCCCCGTTTTCCAGCGAACCGTTTAGATGAATCTGCTCAATCCCACGGATGCCGTCCCACAGGCGGCTTCGCAGTGCAGCAAGGCGCGCCATCTCTTCCGTCATTTCTGCTTTGGCAATACGGTAGGCTTCACCCATTCCCACAATCTGATGCACCGCCAGCGTACCGGAACGCATGCCGCGTTCGTGGCCACCGCCGTGGATCTGCGCCTCAATACGCACCTTTGGCTTACGGCGCACGTAAAGCGCGCCAATCCCTTTTGGCCCGTAAATTTTATGCGCGGAAACCGACATCAAATCGACTTTCAGCTCAGCGAGATCGACAGGCAGCTTGCCAACGCTTTGCGTGGCATCCACGTGGAACAGAATGTCGCGTGCCCGGCAGAGTTCACCAATAGCCGCAATATCCTGAATCGCCCCGGTTTCATTATTGACGTGCATGATTGACACCAGCACCGTGTCGTCGCGCAGCGAGGATTCCAACAGTGCCAGATCGATAACGCCGTCGGAACGCGGATTGAGCCAGGTTACGCTGTAACCAGCGTCTTCAAGCTGAGCACAGGGATCGAGCACGGCTTTGTGTTCAGTGGTGCAGGTGACTATGTGACGGCCCTTTTCCTGTACGGCGGTGGCAGCGCCTTTGATTGCCAGGTTATTGGCTTCCGTTGCACCGGAGGTAAAGACGATTTCACGGGGGTCGGCACCGATCAGTTCGGCAACCTGGTTGCGGGCGATATCAACGGCTTCTTCTGACTGCCAGCCAAAACGGTGAGAGCGGGAGGCCGGATTACCGAAGGTGCCATCCATAGTGAGGCACTTCATCATCTTCTCCGCGACGCGTGGGTCAGCCGGCGTCGTGGCAGAGTAATCCAGGTAAATCGGTAGTTTCATTGCGCGTTAAGCTCCGTACATTCTCTCTGAGCTTTCAGAACTCCGCAGCCGGGGCCGCACGCTGAAAGCTCAGGGATACAATAATCTGCACGACGCTTGGGATTTCCTCGAAGAGGGATCAGGCGCGCAGATTAACGTTAATTGTTTCCTGAATGCGGCCGTTAGGGATACGACGCATTTCATTCATGTTCTGACGATCTGCAACTTCCAGGATCTCTTGGTTATTGACCAGCTCAGCCAGCGTAATGTTGTTCAGGAAGTCGCTGATGCGCTCGCTGAGATCGCGCCACAGTACGTGGGTCAGGCAGCGTTCACCGCCCTGACAGCCTTCTTTGCCCTGACACTTGGTTGCATCAACTGACTCGTCCACCGCAGTAATTACCGCACCCACCGCAATAGCATCCGCGCCTTTACCCAGCAGATAACCGCCACCCGGACCGCGTACGCTGGCAACCAGACCATGCTTGCGCAGACGAGAGAACAGCTGCTCAAGATAAGAAAGGGAGATGCCCTGGCGTTCTGAAATATCAGCTAAAGGAACTGGACCCTGATGAGAGTGCAGTGCAACGTCGAGCATAGCGGTAACAGCATAACGGCCTTTGGATGTCAGTCTCATGGCGTAAACGACCTCGGTTGTAACCCTGGATGGGTGTTAACAAATTATGGACGCAAGTCTGCCATTCCCGAGTAAATTGGTCAAGTATTTAACCGAGTAAAACACTCAACTATTTAACCAAGTAAATCAGTCAGGTATTAACAGGCTGATTTACTTGATATTTGTCACTTATTCTGCTTCTTTTCCAGGGAAGAAAGCATGCCGCGCAGGATGTTTAGCTCGTCCCGCTCGGGGCGTGCACGGGTAAAAAGACGACGCATTTTGCTCATTACCTGCCCCGGAGTGGCCTCACGGATAAAGCCGCTGCCGATCATCATTTTTTCCATATGCTGATAGAAACGCTCCAGATCCTCGACCTGCGGGTAGGGTGACTCGCTCTCTTCAGCCGGTGCCGTTTGCTGCAATTGCAGCCAGGCCATACGCACTTCATAGGTGATGACCTGCACGGCCATCGCCAGGTTAAGTGAGCTGTACTCCGGGTTTGCCGCAATCGCGACATGATAGTGACATTTTTGCAGCTCTTCGTTGGTCAGCCCGACGCGTTCGCGGCCAAAGACCAGTGCCACCGGCGCCTGCTGTCCCTCCTCCACACTTTTCAAACCGCATTCACGCGGATCGAGCATGGGCCACGGGAGCGAGCGGGAACGGGCGCTGGTGCCCACCACCAGGCTACAGCCTGCTATGGCTTCATCGAAGGTATCGACAATGGTTGCGTTGCCAATCACATCACTGGCTCCGGCTGCGAGGGCAATGGCCTGCGAGTCCGGTTTAACCAGCGGATTGACCAGATAAAGGTTTGTTAAACCCATCGTTTTCATTGCGCGGGCCACCGAGCCCATATTGCCGGTGTGGGACGTTTCAACCAGTACGATTCGAATATTTTGCAGCATGAGAGTGTCGGATATGAGGAATAATTTGATGATGCTATCATATTTTCAGGACATTTACCGTTCTCCCTGCTATGATACGCGCCGTTTTATATCTAACCTTTGGCACGAACCGCCAACAGGCTGAAGGCACAAAGATATACCGTTCTTTAACATCCAGTGAGACGAGACTACATGCATCCGATGCTCAACATCGCCGTGCGCGCTGCGCGCAAGGCCGGAAACGTAATTGCTAAGAACTATGAAACCCCGGACGCGGTCGAAGCCAGCCAGAAAGGCAGCAACGACTTCGTTACCAATGTTGACCGCGAAGCGGAACGCCAGATTATTGAGGTGATTCGCAAGTCTTACCCTAAGCACACCATTATTACTGAAGAGAGTGGTGAGTTAGCCGGTGAAGACCAGGATGTACAGTGGATTATCGACCCTCTGGATGGCACCACCAATTTCATCAAACGTCTGCCCCACTTCTCTGTTTCTATCGCCGTGCGCATCAAAGGCCGCACCGAAGTGGCGGTCGTTTACGATCCGATGCGTAATGAACTGTTCAGCGCCGTACGCGGCCAGGGCGCGCAGCTTAACGGCTACCGCCTGCGCGGCAGCACGGCACGCGATCTGGACGGCACTATTATCGCTACCGGTTTCCCGTTCAAGCTGAAACAGCATGCGACCCCTTACATGAATATTGTCAGCAAGCTGTTTACCCAGTGTGCTGATTTCCGCCGCACCGGTTCCGCCGCGCTGGATCTGGCCTACGTTGCCGCAGGCCGCGTGGACGGATATTTCGAGATTGGTCTGAAGCCTTGGGATTTTGCTGCCGGTGAACTGCTGGTGCGCGAAGCCGGTGGCCTGGTGACTGACTTCGTTGGCGCGCATGGATATATGCATTCGGGCAATATCGTTGCCGGTAACCCGCGCGTAGTGAAAGCGATCCTCGCCAACATGCGTGAAGAACTGAGCGAAGCGCTGAAGCGTTAATTAATTCTGACTCGTCTTACCCGGGCCGACTTTCGTCGGCCCTTTTTATACCTGAGGTTATCGGGCAAAGAGCGGGCGTATTCCGCCCGAGATAGCCGGCTGTGCGCTCAGCCACAGTACGATCCCCGCAGCCAGCAGCGCGATCCCGCCGACCAGCGCCAGGCAGTTAAGCGCAACCCTTTGCCAGTCAGCAACGGCACTCCTGCGGCTCAGCCGCTGCGCCAGCGCCTGTGAAATCTGCACCAACAGCGCCATGCCTGAAACAGTTACCGCCGTTCCCAGCGCCATTGCCATCGCCGACAGCACACCCCAGCCGTACACACCAATCACCTTTGAGAACAGCAGCATCATGATGGCCCCCGAGCAGGGGCGCAGCCCCATCGACAGGACCACCAGGCTTTTGGTTTTCCAGTCCACCGCCGCCGCCAGCCGTTTACTGTCCGGTACGTGCTGATGACCACAGCCGCAGCTATCGCTGTGCTGCCCCTCCGCATGCACGATACGGTGAATGGTCATTCCCCCGCCAGCGGTCGCCGGTTGTTCAGGGGGAGTACGCTGACCGGCATCACGCAGCGCGGGCAGTAATTTCCGGATTGCGCGCCAGCACAGCCACAGTCCCAGCCCGGCCACCAGCAGATAGCTGCCCTTCTCCATCCAGTAGCTGCTGAGATGCAGCTGCCGGGATGAGAGTTGCAGGATAACCAGCATTACCGTTACCAGCGCAATAGCAACGCCGCCCTGTACCGCAGCAGCGGCAGCGGTGAGTTGCAGGCTGGTTTTAATCCGGGTGGGATGGGTGGCCAGGAAGGTCGCAATCACCACTTTGCCATGGCCCGGCCCCAGCGCATGCAGCACGCCGTACAGCAGGCTGAAGCCCATCAGCGTCAGACCCGCCTGATGCGGATTGCTGGCCACCTGTTTAAGCAGCGTCGTCATCTGCTGGTTAAGAGTTTTTTGCCAGATAACGCTCTGTAGCAGGATCTGCGGCCAGTGCTGCCATACCAACAGCGCCGCAATAAGCAGAACACCAATCAGCAGATACAGCGGCCAGAGCTGGCGCCAGCGCCGGGCGGACGGCGACAAAACGGTTACTGACATGTCAGCGTGACCGTCTGGGCGAACTGACGGCCAAGATCCATCTCTTCCGTCGGCGCATCGGCTTTATCCAGGGACAGAGCGTAGGCCTGGACCGAGGCATCTGGCTTCGGGGTTTCCAGTTTGAACTGGCACTGACCGGCCAGCTCAGCGGGGATCTTCAGTGATTTTTCAGAGTCGTAGTACATATCCACAAAATAGGTTGGGTCGAAGGTTGAGAACACATAGCGCTGGCCCTTAAGCGGCTGGGGATGCGCCAGCGGCAGCACGAACTCCAGCACCGCCCGGTGATCCTGGCGCGACAGCCGATATTCCGGCGGCAAATTGTCAAACTTGACCGCCTTTTTTTGATGCCAGAACTCCGTAAAATAGTGCTGGCCGAGCACGTTAGCCATCACCTCCGCCGCCAGCTTTTTCCACACCTCAGAATCCGGCCTGGCCTCACCCGCATCATAGAGCAGGTCCGCAGAAGTGATTTCATCCATCACCCAGTGCATCTTCAGTCCTGTCAGGCTATCGTCCTTGTAAACCAACGTGGTTTGCATATCGATAAAACTGTGCGGATGCGACCACGCCGAGGGTATCAGTCCACCGGTCAACACCAACGCAATACAGTATCTGTTACAATATAACAATTTCAACCCCTTTTAAGGATTTACCCATTTTTTTGTGACCTGCCTTTAAAAGCGCCGAATAAATAGCGTCAGGCGCTCTACAGCGCGTGCAGCACGGGCTACGCTTATCAAAATCAATGGATACTGGAGCGCAGATGACGCCTGTTTACTCCCCGGAAACGTCTGTTTTTTCCAGTTCGCAGCGGCGAAGCCATCTCCTTTTAATGCTCTGCCTCCCTGAACCCGTCGTTACGCTGGAACTCGTTTGTCAGCTTAACGGCGTGGATGATGCGGTGGCCCGGCAAGATATAGCGGAGGTTGCGCTGGAGGTCCAGCGTTATCACCGGCTTGTTGTTAAACTGGATCGGCAGGGGGGCCTGCTACTGCACGGTGAGTCGCTTAACCAGCGTCTTTGTCTGCTGCACGGTTTACGCCGGGCGCTGCGGATTGCGCCCGATTTTGTCAGTAACTATTTTATCCCGGCGATTAAACGTAACCTGCAATGCGGTGCCGTCAGCAAAGCGCTGTACGACGAACGCAATTTGCAGGCGCTTATTCTGTACAGCTCCCGGCAGCTGCTGCGCGACTTTTCCCCGCGGGACAATCAGCTGCTACAGATCTATCTTCAGTACTCTCTTTTTCATAACGGCGCGATTGATTTCAGCCAGCAGCAGACGGACTGGCTGATCGCAAAAGAAGAGTATCGTCTGGCGCAAAATATCATTCGCTGCTGGCATAAACACGGTTACCCTTCATTTAACGCTGACGCCGCCGCGATGCTGGCGCTGCTGTTCAGCCAGCTGCATATTCCCGCTATCGCCCGAACCACCGGCGACCAGGAGGCACAGCTGCTGATCGCGGTGCAGCAGCTTATCTTACGGTTTCAGCATCTGTCCGGTATGCAGTTCAGCCGCCGTGAAGAGCTGTGTGCGCAGCTCTTCAGCCATCTGGCACAGGCGCTTGAGCGTGCCCGGTTCGCTATCGGAATCGATCCAACGCTGATGGAAGACGTGGCACAACAGTATCCTCGGCTGGTTCGCACCACCCACGCCGCGCTGGTTGAGTTTGAGCAGCACTTCTCGCTGCAATTCTCCAGTGAGGAGAGAGGGCTGGTTGCGATTATCTTCGGTGCCTGGCTGATGCATGACAGCGTGCTGCACGAAAAACAGGTGCTGCTGTTGACCGGTGCCGACGGAGAGCTGGAGCGTCTTATTGAGCAGCAGCTGCGCGAGCTAACGCTGCTGCCGCTCAATATTAAGTATCTTGCGGTTGATGATTTCCAGCGTGACAGCGCACCAAAAGGAATTTCCCTGGTGATCACCCCGTATGTCACCACGCTCCCGCTCTTTTCTCCTCCGCTGATCCACGCCGAGCTACCGCTGGGCAAGCACCAGCGGCACAGCATTCGTACGCTGCTGGAGTCGTAATCAGCTCACCCTGGGCCGCAGGAACAGAGAAGGCACCACCAGCAGCGCCATTATCCAGAAAACGCCGCCCTGCAAGTGCTGGAAAAGAATGCCGCAGATCATCGTCATAATGGCAATTCCCCCGCCCATCGCCAGCGCCGAATAGACCGACTGCAAACGAATCACCTCCGCTCCCTCACGCGCCGCGATAAAGCGCATGGCCGCAAGGTGGCAGACCGTAAAGCTGCCGCAGTGCAGGATCTGCACCACTATCAGCCAGCTTAAATCGGTGGTCATTGCCATCAGACTCCAGCGTACAATGGCCGAAACCCCTGACAGCAGCAGCAGATCGCGGGCGCTCCAGCGGCGGAACAGCCGGTTGCTGAAGGCAAAAACAAGGATTTCAGCCACCACACCCAGCGACCACAGATATCCCACCACGCTGGCCGAATACCCTGCCTGTTTCCAGTAGATCGCGCTGAAGGCGTAGTAGGCCGCGTGCGATCCCTGGATCAGGGTCGCACAGAGCAGGAAGCGCCAGACGGCGTTTTCACGCAGCATCCGCATCCAGACCTGCCAGCCCGCATGGTCACCGTGCTTCATCTCGCCCTGCGGCAGCACCGCCGGTCTGAGCAGCATACCGGTCAGCATTGCGCCGCATCCCGCACACAGCATCATCAGAATAGCCTGGTAGGAGAAATGGCTCACCAGCACGCCGGTTAGCGCTGAGCTGATCACGAACGCCAGCGATCCCCACAGACGAACGGGACCGTAGGGCAGCGCAATTTGTCGTTGCCAGGTCGCGGCCAGCGCATCGCTCAGCGGCACTAACGGGGAAAACACCAGGTTAAAGCCAATCATCACCAGCAGCAGCCAGAGCCACTGGGAGCCGAAGCAAAAGCCCAGCGCAAACAGCAGAGATATCAGCGCCAGCAGGCGCAGGACGTTAACCAGATGAGAGGGATTTGTCACGCGGGTGGCAATCAGCAGACTGCCGGTAAATCGGGCGATCATGCCGCAGCCCAGCAGCAGACCAATTTGCTCAGCCGACAGGCCACGCCCCTCCAGCCATATTCCCCAAAACGGCAGATAAACACCGTAGGCAAAGAAATAAGTGAAGTAGCCCAGACCCAGCCAGTACGTCGATCGTATCGTCATGTTCCATCCGACAAAATAAGTTTCGACGGTACTCTACACTGCACGACGGGATAAAAAAATAACGGGGCACCGAAGTGCCCCGTTATCTGTGTAACGGCTCGCAGATCACACTACCGTTAGCGGATTATGCGTACACCGGGAAGCGTGAGCAGATATCCAGAACCTGCTTCTTCACGCGCTCGCTGACGCCTTCGTCGTTGATGTTATCCAGAATGTCGCAGATCCAGCCGGCCAGCTCACGGACTTCCGCTTCTTTGAAGCCACGGCGGGTTACGGCAGGAGAACCGATGCGCACGCCAGAGGTAACAAACGGGCTTTTCGGATCGTTAGGCACGCTGTTTTTGTTGACGGTGATGTTCGCACGGCCCAGGGCAGCATCGGCTTCTTTACCGGTCAGATTTTTGTCTACCAGGTCCAGCAGGAACAGGTGGTTGTGCGTACCGCCGGAAACCACGTTGTATCCACGCGCCAGGAACACTTCAACCATCGCCTTAGCGTTTTTAGCAACCTGCTGCTGATAGGTTTTGAACTCAGGCTCCATCGCCTCTTTGAACGCCACCGCTTTACCGGCGATAACGTGCATCAGAGGGCCACCCTGACCACCAGGGAAAACGGCTGAGTTCAGTTTCTTATACAGATCTTCATCGCCGCCCGCGGCCAGGATCAGGCCACCGCGTGGACCCGCCAGCGTTTTGTGGGTGGTCGAGGTCACGATGTGGGCATGAGGGACCGGGTTAGGATACACATCCGCCGCGATCAGGCCTGCTACGTGGGCCATATCAACGAACAGATAGGCACCAACGCTGTCAGCGATTTCACGCATTTTAGCCCAGTCGCAGACGCCGGAATAGGCTGAGAAACCGCCAACGATCATTTTTGGCTTGTGGGTTTTCGCCAGTTCAGCCAACTCGGTATAGTCAATCTTGCCGGTTTCATCGATGCCGTAAGGGATAACGTTGTACAGCTTACCGGACAGGTTAACCGGGGAGCCGTGAGTCAGGTGACCACCGTGCGCCAGGTTCATCCCCAGGATGGTGTCGCCCGGTTGCAGCAGCGCGGTGTACACCGCGAAGTTTGCCTGAGAGCCGGAGTGCGGCTGAACGTTTGCATAGTCCGCGCCAAACAGGGCTTTCGCACGATCGATGGCCAGCTGTTCAACGATATCCACATACTCGCAGCCGCCGTAGTAGCGCTTGCCCGGATAGCCTTCCGCATATTTGTTAGTCAGCTGTGATCCCTGAGCCTGCATCACACGTGGGCTGGTGTAGTTTTCTGAAGCAATCAGTTCAATATGCTCTTCCTGACGCACTTTCTCCTGCTCCATCGCCTGCCATAAATCGGCGTCGTAATCGGCAATGTTCATATCACGCTTTAACATCTGCATCTCCTGACTCAACTGACTTTAAAAAATGAACTTGGGGTATTGAGCAACAGTTTAAACTGTTACCCACCTGTTGAATAGCACCATGGCCGCCTTTTTGCGCAAACGATTGGCTTCAGGACCAGCAAGGCCTGGTTATCTTTTTCTCACGGGATTTACAGCGGAGTTTTCCTCATCATCATCGTGCAACTTCTTCATTGCCCCTCCACGTTTCGCACGGAAAAATAACCCTCCTGTTTTAAGGTGTATTTACAATGCTCGTTTAAACTGTAGGGAGTTCACTATGCTAGATACTCAAACGATTGCCACCGTAAAATCCACTGTCCCCGCTATCCTTGAGCTCGGCCCCACTCTGGCGGCTCACTTTTATGACCGGATGTTCCTACACAATCCCGAGCTGAAAGATATTTTTAATATGAGCAATCAGCGCAACGGCCACCAGCGTGAAGCGCTGTTTAATGCCGTCTGTGCCTATGCAGGCAATATCGATAATCTGGCCGCGCTTGGCCCGGCCGTTGAGAAAATTGCCCAGAAACACACCAGCTTTTCCATCCGCCCGGATCAGTACCAGATTGTTGGCACGCATCTGCTGGCCAGTATTGATGAGCTGCTGCATCCGGGAAAAGAGGTGCTGAATGCCTGGGAGAAAGCCTATGGCGTGCTGGCGGGTATTTTTATTGAACGCGAAGCGCAGATTTATGAAGAATCTGCGCTAAAAACCGGCGGCTGGCGCGGTACGCGTGAATTCGTCATCAGCGAAATTGCACCACAGGGCTCGGTGATTAAGAGCTTTGTCCTTACTCCCTGCGACGGTAAGCCGGTCGTGGAGTATCGTGCCGGGCAGTATCTTACGCTATGGGTTAATGACCCCGGTTTTGAAAATCAGGAAATTCGCCAGTATTCGTTAACCCGCTCACCTAACGGGAGAGACTACCGCCTGGCCGTACGCCATGAAGAGGGCGGCACGCTGTCAGGCTGGCTGCATCAGCAAAGCGTTGGCACCCGTCTGCGGGCCGCCCCGCCTGCGGGAGATTTTTTTCTGGACGTCGCACCCGACGATCCGGTGACGCTGATCTCCGGCGGCGTGGGTCAGACGCCAATGCTGGCGATGCTGCATCAGCTGGCGCAGAGCAGGCATCCCTCGGCGGTACAGTGGCTGCACGCCACCGACAACGGGCGCACCCACGCTTTTGCTAAAGAGGTGACGGAAACTGGTGCCGCTCTGCCACGATTTATGCAGCACATCTGGTACAGCCGCCCCGAGCCCCATGATAAGGGAATATTTACCACGCTGGGATGGATGGATCTGATACCGCTGAAATCTCATCTTTGCGATCCGGCCATGCAGTTTTATCTCTGCGGTCCGGTGGCATTTATGGAAAAAATTGAACAAAGTCTGCTGAAGATGGGCGTGGATAGCGAACGTATCCATTATGAAGTGTTTGGCCCGCACAAGGCGCTGTAGTTCGCATATCGTTAACGCTGAACTGACCAACAGGGCCTGAATCATCAGACCCTGCCTGCACGTTAGCCGAATTAAATGGCTTCTTCGTCTTCTTCACCGGTGCGGATACGCACTACGCGGGCAACATCAAATACGAAGATTTTACCGTCGCCAATTTTGCCGGTCTGCGCGGTGCGCATAATGGTATCGACGCAGGTATCAACAATCTCATCGGCAACAACGATTTCGATTTTCACCTTCGGCAGAAAATCGACCATGTATTCCGCGCCGCGATACAGCTCGGTATGACCTTTCTGGCGGCCGAAACCTTTTACTTCCGTAACCGTCATACCGGTGATGCCGACTTCTGCCAGCGCTTCACGCACGTCATCCAGTTTGAACGGCTTAATGATTGCATCAATCTTTTTCATAGCAGACCCTTATATCTCCCTCCGGTAACGGACGGGTAATCAACGTTTAACTTCACCGGACAGGTCACGCTGCGCGGTCTGTCTCTTTTTTCAGGCAGCTAAACTACCATAATTAATGGATGAAACTGCACTGAAAATTACTCTTTAAAATCGGCGGCATCCAGCTCGTGTCGCGACAGCAGCTTATAAAACTCGGTACGGTTGCGCCCCGCCATTCGTGCCGCATTGGTGACATTACCCCGGGTCATCTGCAACAGCTTGCGCAGATAGTTCAGCTCAAACTGATTACGCGCTTCCGCAAAGGTCGGCAGAGCGGTATTTTCCCCGGCCAGCGCCTGTTCAACCAGCGCGTCGCTGATGACCGGGGCCGAGGTCAGCGCGACGCACTGTTCGATAACGTTGACCAGCTGGCGAACATTTCCGGGCCAGCTGGCCGCGATTAACCGGTGCATGGCATCGCTGGAGAAACTGCGCACAAACGGCTTATGCCGTGCGGCGGACTGCTTGAGTAAATGATTGGCCAGCAGCGGGATGTCTTCTGCCCGTTCATGCAGCGCCGGGATCTTTAAATTGACCACGTTTAAACGATAGAACAGATCTTCACGAAACTCTTTTTTCTCCATCGCTTTTGGCAGATCGCGGTGGGTCGCAGAGATAATACGCACGTCGATGTCGAGATCGCGGTTGCTGCCCAGCGGCCGCACCTTACGCTCCTGCAACACGCGCAGCAGTTTGACCTGAAGCGCCTGCGGCATATCACCTATTTCGTCAAGAAACAGCGTGCCGCCTTCAGCCGCCTGGAACAAACCTTCCCGGCTGCTGACCGCACCGGTAAAGGCGCCTTTCGCGTGGCCGAACAGTTCAGACTCCAGCAGCTGTTCCGGCAGCGCGCCGCAGTTAATGGCGATAAAGGCCTTACCGGCGCGGGGGCTGGCCGCATGAATAGCCTGCGCCAGCACTTCTTTACCCGTACCGCTCTGACCGTTAATCAGTACGCTGACATCGGAATGCGCCACCATCCGCGCCTGCTCCAGCAGGCGCAGCATCAGCGGACTGCGGGTGACAATATTCTCGCTCCAGGTTTCATCCGCCGCGGGGGCGCGATGTACCAGCGCCTCGTCTATCGCTTTGTACAGCGCATCCCGATCCACCGGCTTGGTCAGGAAGCTAAAGACCCCCTGCTGGGTGGCGGCGACGGCATCAGGAATGGAGCCGTGGGCGGTAAGAATTATGACCGGCATCCCCGGATGGCGTTTCTGGATTTCGGCGAACAGCGCCATGCCGTCCATTTCATCCATTCGCAGATCGCTGATCGCCAGATCTATTGTTTCCCGGCCCAGCACCCGCAGGGCTTCAGGACCGCTTTCAGCCGTGGTTACTGAAAAACCTTCACTGCTGAGACGCATTCCCAGCAGCTTAAGCAGGCTGGGATCGTCGTCCACCAGCAGCAGTCGGGCAGATTTTTTTATCATGGCGTAACATCGTCCTCTGATTGGCTGCCGGATGATGGCGTGACGTCATCGGGTGCAGTCTTATCCGCCGTATGAGCGTTGTCGGTAGCATCCGGTGAACGGCGGGAAGAGAGCTGGCGTTCAATATCGGTGAGTGATTCCAGCTTACGCTGGGTTACCGTCAGCTCCTGATTCAGTGAGATTTGCTGCTGGCGTAGCGCGTCCAGCTGCGCATCGCTACTTTGCTGTAAATTGGTATAGCGGGTGCGTTCTGCCGACAGTTGCAGCAGCGAGCCCTGCCCCTCACGCCACACCGCCATCAGCGGGCGAACCGCCGCCGGATAGTCATAGTTCAGGTCGTCGAGACGCTGTAGATACTGATGGCGTTCAAAGGGGGTCACGTTGCCGTTACTGAGCAGCACGGCCTGTTTAAAGCGGCTGTGCCAGTTATCCGCCGGCCAGCGACGGGATTCGGCGCGGGCTTCGGTAGGCGACAGCCGCTGCCCGCAGTCTATCGCCCGCAGCCAGTAAAGCGGGTTGTCTATGGCGGGTTCGCTATTAAATGTCCAGATTTGCCCGCAGGCCACCTGCTGATAGTCAACCACCCGATTTTCCGGCTCACTGAGTGCGCTATGCTTTTGACTGTCTAATTTATGAGGGGCCTGGCTGCATCCCAGCAGTATAGAAATCAGCAGTGATGCGGTGACGGGGCGGCCAAAACGCAGCAGGGCCGTAAAACGTGAAAAGCGCATACCTATACACTCCCGGCAACGGTGTTTAATTCAATTCGAAAGCAGACATCCGCCTCATCGCTGTCAACCAGCAGCAGGTCGCCCTGCAAGCGATGAAGGCAATCTTTGGCGATACTCAGTCCAAGACCACTGCCTTTTACTGCCCCTTTTCGCTGCATATTGCCCTGGAAAAAGGGTTCAAAGATCATTGACCGCTCGGCGGCCGGGATCGGGGTACCGGTGTTTGCCACCTCAATCACTACACGATCGCCCTGCTGACGGCTGCGGATCCAGATGCTGCCTGATTCTGCGCCGTAGTGTACAGCATTGGAATAAAGATTATCGATTGCCCGCAGCAACAATGTCGGCTCGGCGCGGCAGTGGCTGGCCTGAAGATCGATTTCGGTATGCATCGCTCTGGCGCGCGCCGTCAGGCTGTGGCTGGCAACCAGCGTCTCAACCAGCGGAGCCAGCGCCACGTCTTCCAGCGGTGTTGGCCCATCGGCGAGCTTGCGGTTGTAGTCCAGCAGTTGTTCAATCAGCGTTTGCAGACGGCGGCTGCTGTCGTTAAGAATGCCGACGACTTCTTTTTGATCGGCGGTCAGCGGGCCGGCTATCTGGTCGGCCAGCAGCTCGGTGCCTTCCCGCATACTGGCCAGCGGTGTTTTCAATTCATGCGAGATATGACGTAAAAATTCATGCCGCTGGGATTCAAGCCAGGCCAGGCGTTCGCTCAGCCACAGTATGCGCTGCCCCAGCGATCGAAGCTCAAGCGGACCTTTAAATGTCAGGCTTTGTCCAAGCTGTTGCCCTTCCCCCAAACGATTGATCATCCGTTCAACGGCTTTGACCGGCCCGATAATCATACGGGTAAACAGCAGCACCAGACCAAGGCTAAGCAGAAACAGCGTCAGCGCCTGCCAGCCGAAATACTGGCCCCGCTCGGCGATCTCCCGCTGTAGCTGCAATCCACGGGAGAAGACCACTTCCCGGGTGGTCTGCACCAGCTGTGTGTTAGCGCCAGAAAAGGCCTCCAGCTGCTCTGCGGCGGGCTGAGCAGGGGCGTTATTACTACATTTTATCTGGCTGAGCTGGGTCAGGTTCTGCCGCAGCGCCTGATAGGTTCGCATATCCGGCATCACCGATGCATGGGCATCGAGCATTTGTGAATAGCGGTTACGCTGAGTCTGGTAGAGCCGCTCCAGCATGGGGTCGTCGAGCACGCAATACTGACGGTAGCTGCGCTCCAGCTCCAGCGCGGTGCGGGCCATCGCCTCACTGCGCCGCACGTCGGTCAGCGTCGTGCGGTTAGTGTCAGCGGCACGGTCGCTTAGGGCCGAGAGGCTCTCCCACGCCTGCCATGCCAGCACCAGCAGCGGCAGCAGCACCAGTAAGAATGCCATCAGCACCAGCTGACGCAGGGATTGCGGGAACAGACGCCATTTCTTCACGGAAAAATCTCTTATTCAGGATAACGGTGATGCTAGCGGAGTGTGGCCGGGGATGAAAGCGCGACAGGGGATAAATGCCGCGGCAGAAATGAAAATGGCCGGTTCAGTGAACCGGCCATTATGCTTCGGCGCATCCAGGCGACGAAGCGGAATAGGTGGAGCCTAACTCAACGTTGCGTCCGATGTTTGATAACGTCACCAAGGTGAACGATTATCGGTTGGGTGGACGACAGGCTCCGTATTGTGCATCATTCTGGATGTTATGGGCACTTGACCGCTTTCGCAGGGCTGTCATAACCAGGTGAATGAGCCGCTGAACATAGTATAGCAATCATCGTGCCAACTGCATAATAAATCTTTTAACTCACTCTAAAACAGCGAGTTTTTAAGTTGACTATCAGGTTTGCCGCGGCGTCTATTTAATCTATTTGCCAGCAAGGGTGTCGCCAGAAAGTAACACATTACGGTGTATTGCAATTTTTCAATATAATTCAATGAATTAAATGTCTCCAAATGGAGACACTTCAGACATCGGGTTGTCGGGGAATTGCAACACCTGCGGCGTCACCCTATTCTGCTCACCGGACACATTTCGCGCCGGGGTCGGCGTAAAATTATCCAACCCCTCCTGCAACTCTAGACAGCGGATACCCTGCCTGCCGTTTCAGCATGCCGCCCGGAGGACCACGTCTCGCTAAAATGCCGCCTTTTAAATGGATTGTACACGCAGCCCTTGAGAATGCTCACCCGGTATGGGGCTATTTTTTCAATGGTCAGATAGTTTAACGACGGACTCGCGAACGATTAACTCTCCCTTCATATTTGCTTCTACAACGGCCATTTCGGGGTGGATAGCCTTGATTACAGCAAGCTCAATCATTTTATCAAAAGGTAAGCTTAAGCTGGTTAGCTGAGGAGAGATGTATTCACACATAATGGTGTTATCAAAACCGGCTACGGAAACATCACCAGGTAAGTTATAAGCGGATTGTTTTAATGCCTTCATTGCACCAAAAGCCATATCATCGTTACCCGCAATCACTGCCGTGAATTTCACATTTCTGGCAATCAACTCTTTTGTTGCAATGTAACCACTGTCTGAAGACCAATCTCCGGATACCACCAGCTGCTCGTTCAGTGTGATGTCAGAGTCAGTTAATTCCTTCAAAAAAGCATTGTACCTGTGTAGATCGCTGACTGAATCATTTTTACCACGGATATAAGCGATATCTTTATGGCCTTGCCCGATAACGTATTTCACCAGCAGCTCACTGCTTTGAGCATGATCTATGCTCACACATTTTTCTAAATGATTAGGCAGATAACGATTAATCACAATCACGGGCGTGGAATTAGTACTGAGGATATCCTCAAGTTCTTCAACGGACAAATATTGTGGATAAACAACAATACCAGCACAATTCATGTCTATCAGATAATTTATGGCTTTGCGCTCATCATCTGCGCTATGCTTGCCATCGGCTAAAATTAACTGATGGTTATATTTGTCACTAAAAAAGGCCACGTTATGTATAATCGTTGAGAAATAAGATCCGTTATACAATTCGTTGGTCATAACGAAGCCTATTAACGAAGTTTTTTTGGTGGCTAACTGACGAGCAAGCAGATTAGGGCGGTAACCGATTTCATCTATTGCAGCTAAAACACGCTGCCTGACATCTTCACCAACAATGTTTTTACCATTAAGCACACGTGATACTGTTGATTTCGAAACGCCCGCTTTACGTGCTACATCAAGCATAGTAACCATAAGTAAGCCGTTTTAATCGAAAGGTGAGTGGATAAGGCCAACATATCAATTTGTGACACGCCGGGCGGCTTGCCCGGCAATTTCTGTCAAACAGACTAACGATTTTCTCCGTTTGATTCAATGACATTTTTGTACCAGTAGAATGATTTTTTACGTGAACGTGCCAGTGTTCCCGTGCCATCATCATGTTTGTCGACGTAGATGAAGCCGTAGCGTTTTTTCATTTCACCGGTGGTAAAAGAAACCAGATCGATACATCCCCACGGGGTATAACCTATAACATCAACACCATCAACGATCACCGCTTTCATCATTTCATCAATATGGGCGCGCAAATAATCGATTCGATAATCATCGGCGCAATATCCTTTTTCATCAGGCGTATCAACAGCCCCAAAACCATTCTCTACAATGAATATCGGTTTTTCATAACGTTCATATAGCGAGGCAAGCGTATAGCGTAATCCGACCGGATCGATCTGCCATCCCCAGTCACTGGCTTTAACATAGGGATTAGTGACTGAAAACTCGCTACTCCCATCCATTGATTCAGCATTTGATGCGACAACATCCGATTTAACTGTATTCGACATATAGTAACTAATGCCAATATAATCCGCCTTCCCTTCACGTAAAATCGCCTCATCATTATCATCCATGACAATGTTATAGCCTTTAATTACCCACTCTTTTTTAGCATATGCTGGATAGTATCCGCGAACCATCACATCCGAGAAGTAGTAACGATCGCGCATTGCAATTTGTGCCAGCATCACGTCATCGGGATTAGACGAGTAGGGATAATAAGGAACAAATGCGCACATGCAACCTATCTTGAGTTCAGGATTGATTTCGTGCCCTTTTTTAACCACTAAAGCACTTGCTACAAACTGATGATGTACAGCTTGATACATGGCTTCTTCTGGTTTTTCAAACTGCGAGTATTTTACACCTGAACACATCCAGCCAAAAATATCGGCAGCGACATTTTTCTGATTGTTAATCTCATTAAACGTCATCCAGTATTTTACTTTTTTATGATAACGGTTGAGAACGACCGTTGAGAAATTGACAAAATAGTCAATAACTTTTCTGTCCATCCAACCATTATGCTTTATAGCCAGATTATATGGCATTTCAAAATGGCTTAATGTGATTACGGGTTCTATATTATACTTTAATAGCTCATCGAAGAGATCATCATAAAATTTCAACCCTGCTTCACAAGGTTCACTTTCATCGCCATTAGGGAAGATTCGGGTCCACGCAATACTGGTACGAAAACATTTGAAACCCATCTCGGCCATTAACTTAATATCACCTTTATAGTGATGATAAAAATCGATGGCTTCATGATTTGGGTACTGCTCCTCAGGAACAATACCCTCAGTGATTTTTCGCATCCGACCGTGAGCGCCTGATGTTAAGACGTCTACGACGCTTACGCCCTTTCCACCTTTGTTCCAGCCACCTTCAAGCTGGTGAGCTGCAACAGCACCACCCCATAAAAAATTGTCAGGTAAATGATTACGCATGATTACTCCTGGACTTTATGTGATAATTTAAAAATAGGTTGCCCGGCTACAATGACACCGGGTTTACACAATATATCAAGCTTGTATTCGTCACTGTTCATAATTAAAACAGGTGTTGTTAAATCAAAACCGGCTTCCTCAACTTTATTTTTATCAAAGCTGATAAGCACCTCACCTGCTTTAACAAAGTCGCCTTCTTTAACCCGAGTATCAAAATACCTTCCTTGTAATTTGACAGTGTCCAGCCCCACATGAATTAATATTTCAGCACCATTTTCATGTTTCAATCCAATCGCATGATGAGAATCAATCACGGATGCGACCGTCGCATCACATGGCGCCGTTATCACTCCACTGCCGGGGATAATAGCAATACCGTCTCCCAGTAATTTTTCTGAGAAGGACGCATCTTTCACCTCCGCCAGTGGGATAACGTCACCCTCTACCGGGCTTAAGAAAATCTCTGCTTTGGCATCAGTGATGATTGTTTCTGCTGAAGAATATGACGGGTTGTTATTTGTCTCTGTCGGTTCTTTTGATGCATTTATACTATTGGCTTTCATTTCTGGATCTTCAAACCCAACAACATAAACTAACCCGATAGTGACAACGGTAGCGGTAACAACCCCGATGACTTCCCCTATAAATGAGGCTGGGTTTTCCGGGTTGATTGCATTGACAACGGTGAGGATGCCCGGCAAGCCCGCGTAAGCATAGTAATAACTGCCAAAAAAGCTGGTAACCATCGCACCGACAGCACCACCAATACAGCCGCAAATAAAAGGCTTCTTCAAGCGTAACGTGACACCATAAATAGCCGGTTCAGTAATACCAAAAATACCCGTAACCCCTGCAGAGAACGAGGTTGTTTTGAAGTCTTTATTACGTGTTTTTAATCCACATGCGAAGGCTGCAGCCATCTGGCCCACAACGGCCATCGTTTGAAATGCCTGGAATGAATCCCGGCCGTATAAATCAAAATTAGCCAGAATGACGGGTGTAATGCCCCAGTGAACACCGAAAATAACCGCAATTTCCCACAGTCCACCGATCACGCCGCCAGCAATAAATGGCGAGGTTTCAAACATCCAATTATAGCTATATGCCAGGCTTTGAGCGATATACGTCATGACAGGGCCCGTTAAAACTAATGTCACGGGAACCACTATTAACATACAGATTAACGGTGTAAATAATGCCGTTACCACGTCAGGTAATGCTTTTTCTACATACCGCTGCACCCAGGACAATCCCCATACCAGAATCAAAGGTGGCAATACAGAAGAAGTATAAATGGTTTGTGCTAATGGCATTGCCAAAAAGGTAATGGATTCACCTGTAGCGATACGCGCTGCGATTGCGGCCCATTCAGGGTTAATTAATGCGCAACAGCATAATACGGCAATGTAGGTATCACACTTAAAGTGCTTTGCCGCCGTAATTGCGATGAATACCGGCAAGAAAGCGAAGGGTGTCCATGACATAAAGTTCAATACACTAAAAGTCCCTGTTGTACTGAAACTTGGATCAATCAGCCTGGAGATAATCAAAATACCCTGTAAGATACCCGCTGATGCCAAAATATAGACAAATGGCGCAAACACAGCCGACATCGTTGCAATGACAGAATCAAGGATGCGTTTTTTTTCTTTGGGTTCGGCCTGCAATAAACTTTGATCGACCTGTTCACTCATCGCACCGTATACATCCGCAACGTGAGTACCAATCACCACTTGAAACTGGCCGCTATTAACAATAACAGTGATGACACCAGGTAAGCCCTTGATATTGTTAACTGCATTTTCAGGTATATCTTTTAAAACCAACCGTAAACGCGTAGCACAACGCGAGAAGCTCACAAGGTTATCTTGCCCACCGATCTCCTTAAGTATATCGCTCGCTAATTTTGAGTAATCCCGTACTTTTGTCATGAGCTTACCTTATTGATTATTTTTTGGAACGTAGACTGCAACCGGTTTCATAGCAGTATCAGTTCACACATGAAACCCTGCAACCGGTTTCAGGGTGTTTTGTGTTCCATGCCGCAATTTTACTCTTGAACAATGCTAATACTTTGTGGAAGGGATGTTCTGACGCGATGAGTGATTGATGTAGATGAGTGATTGATGTAAGAGACCTTGTAGCGGAGCCTCCCCAATCCTGTTTTCAGAAGCAAAAAAAAACCACCGTCCTAAGAACGGTGGTTTTATCTCCGGCAATCCGGACAGGTCTGGGTCAGGAGACGGTCAGCTTAACCCAGCTGTTTACGCGCATTGCGGAAAATCCGCATCCACGGGCTGTCCTCGCCCCACTCTGCCGGGTGCCAGGAGTTGCTGACGGTACGGAACACGCGCTCCGGGTGCGGCATCATAATGGTGACGCGACCGCTTTCGCTGGTCACCGCCGTGATCCCGTTCGGGGAACCGTTCGGGTTAGCCGGATACTGCTGGGTAACCTTACCGAAGTTGTCAACGAAGCGCAGTGCAACCAGACCTTTCTGCTCCAGCTGCGCCAGATGCGCATCGCTGCGTACTTCTACAAAGCCTTCACCGTGAGAAACCGCAATTGGCATACGGGAGCCCACCATGCCGTCCAGCAGCAGCGACGGGCTGGCAGCCACTTCCACCAGGCTGAAGCGTGCTTCAAAACGCTCGGACTGGTTACGCACAAAGCGCGGCCACGCTTCGCTTCCTGGGATCAGCTCACGCAGGTTGGACATCATCTGACAGCCGTTACACACGCCCAGTGCCAGCGTCTGCGGACGGTGGAAGAACGTCTCAAACTCGTCACGCACGCGGCTGTTGAACAGAATTGACTTGGCCCAGCCTTCGCCGGCTCCCAGCACGTCACCGTAGGAGAAGCCGCCGCAGGCGACCAGCGCCTGTACGTCGCTCAGACCGCGGCGCCCTGCCAGCAGGTCGCTCATATGCACGTCTACCGCATCAAATCCGGCGCGGTGGAAGGCCGCAGCCATCTCAACGTGCGAGTTAACGCCCTGCTCACGCAGCACGGCCACTTTCGGACGAGCGCCGGTAGCAATAAACGGCGCGGCGATATCCTCTTCCGGCTTAAAGCTCAGCTTAACGTTCAGACCCGGATCGCTGTCGTCCTTCTTCGCGTCATGTTCCTGATCGGCACAGTCCGGATTATCGCGCAGGCGCTGCATCTGCCAGGTGGTTTCGGCCCACCAGGTACGCAGGGTGGTACGGCTTTCACTATAAACCGCAGAATCTCCGGCGGTGATAACGAAACGGTCGCCCGCAACGGCACGTCCCAGGACGTGAACGCTTTCGCCCAGTCCATGAGCGGCAAACACCTGCTCAACCGCCGCGCAGTCCGCCGCAGCGACCTGAATTACCGCCCCCAGCTCTTCGTTAAACAGCGCAGCCAGCGCGTCGCTGCCCAACGCGGCAATGTCTGCCTCTACGCCGCAGTGACCGGTAAAGGCCATCTCTGCCAGCGTCACCAGCAGGCCGCCGTCTGAACGGTCGTGATAGGCCAGCAGTTTGTCATCCGCTACCAGGGTCTGAATGGCGTGCCAGAATCCGGCCAGCTGTTTTGCATCACGGACGTCGGCGGGTTTATCACCCAGCTGACGATAAACCTGTGACAGCGCCGTGGCACCCAGCGCGTTAGCGCCGTTACCCAGGTCGATCAGTAGCAGGCGGTTATCCACGGTTTGCAGCTGAGGCGTTACGGTTTTACGCACGTCCTCCACGCGGGCAAAGGCGGTGATCACCAGAGACAGCGGCGAGGTCATCTCACGCTGCTCGCTGCCCTGCTGCCAGCGGGTTTTCATCGACATCGAGTCTTTACCCACCGGGATAGTGATCCCCAGCGCCGGGCAAAGCTCTTCACCCACCGCTTTCACCGCTTCATACAGACCGGCATCTTCACCCGGGTGACCGGCTGCGGCCATCCAGTTAGCAGAAAGCTTAACGCGGGTCAGCGGCCCAATCTGGGTGGCGGCGATATTGGTTAACGCCTCGCCAACGGCAAGACGACCAGAGGCAGCAAAGTCCAGCAGCGCAACCGGCGCACGTTCGCCCAGCGCCATTGCCTCACCGTAGTAGCTGTCGAGGCTGGCGGTGGTCACCGCACAGTTAGCAACCGGGATCTGCCACGGGCCCACCATCTGATCGCGGGCAACCATACCGGTTACCGAGCGGTCGCCGATAGTGACCAGGAAGGTCTTCTCTGCCACGGTTGGCAGGTGCAGCACGCGGTTTACCGCATCCGCAATAGAAATATTCTTGCGCACCAGCGCGTCACCTTTGGCCTTCAGGGTGGTGACATCGCGGGTCATTTTTGGCGTTTTGCCCAGCAGCACGTCCAGCGGCAAATCGATAGGCGTATTGTCGAAATGGCTGTCGGCCAGCGACAGATGCATCTCTTCAGTGGCTTCGCCGATAACCGCATACGGAGCGCGCTCGCGTTTGCACAGCTCATCGAACAGCGCCAGGCTCTCCGGTGCAACTGCCATCACATAGCGTTCCTGGGATTCGTTACACCAGACTTCAAGCGGGCTCATGCCCGGTTCATCGTTCAGGATGTCGCGCAGGTTGAAACGGCCACCGCGCTCACCGTCGCTGACCAGTTCTGGCATGGCGTTAGACAGGCCGCCCGCGCCAACGTCGTGGATAAACAGGATCGGGTTAGCTTCACCCAGCTGCCAGCAGCGGTCGATCACTTCCTGACAGCGGCGTTCCATTTCCGGGTTATCGCGCTGTACGGAAGCAAAATCAAGGTCAGCATCAGACTGGCCGGAGGCCATAGAAGAGGCCGCACCGCCGCCCAGACCGATATTCATCGCCGGGCCGCCGAGCACAATCAGTTTCGCACCGACGGTGATTTCGCCTTTCTGCACGTGGTCAGCGCGGATGTTTCCAATGCCGCCGGCCAGCATAATCGGCTTGTGATAGCCGCGCAGCTCTTCACCGTTGTGGCTGTTTACGCGCTCTTCATAGGTACGGAAGTAGCCGTTCAGCGCCGGGCGCCCGAATTCATTGTTAAACGCCGCGCCGCCCAGCGGACCTTCGGTCATGATGTCCAGCGCGGTTACAATGCGGTCCGGCTTGCCGAAATCTTCTTCCCACGGCTGTTCAAAGCCAGGGATGCGCAGGTTAGAGACGGAGAAGCCCACCAGACCGGCTTTTGGCTTCGCGCCGCGTCCGGTTGCGCCCTCATCGCGGATTTCACCGCCGGAGCCGGTCGCGGCTCCCGGCCACGGAGAGATCGCGGTTGGGTGGTTGTGGGTTTCAACCTTCATCAGAATGTGGGTGTCTTCCTGATGGAAATCATAGGCGCCCTGCGGATCGGCATAGAAACGACCAACCTGGGAGCCTTCCATCACCGCCGCGTTGTCTTTGTAGGCTGACAGCACGTGGTCGGGGGTTTTCTCGAAGGTATTTTTGATCATCTTGAACAGCGACTTTGGCTGCTGTTCACCGTCAATCACCCAGTCGGCGTTAAAGATTTTATGACGGCAGTGCTCAGAGTTCGCCTGAGCAAACATATAGAGTTCGATGTCGTTCGGGTTGCGCCCCAGTTTTTCAAAGGCGGCCAGCAGGTAGTCAATCTCGTCTTCGGCCAGCGCCAGACCCAGCTTAATATTCGCCTGCACCAGCGCGCTGCGGCCTTCCCCCAGCACGTCCACGCTCTGCACGGGCGCGGGCTGATGGTGGGCAAACAGCTGTGCGGCCTGATCCAGGTCGGCGAAAACGGTTTCCATCATGCGGTCGTGCAGCAGAGAAGCCAGCGTTCCCCACTGTGCTTCCGTCAGCTGCGGTGCCTGAATATAAAACGCCAGGCCGCGCTCAAGACGCAGTACCTGCGGCAAATCGCAGTTGTGGGCAATATCCGTCGCTTTTGATGACCACGGGGAGATGGTGCCAGGACGCGGCGTAACCAACAGCAGGCGGCCTTCCGGGGTATGCTCAGCGAGAGAGGGGCCGTACTTCAGCAGGCGCTGCAAACGCGCTTTGGCATCCGCATCCAGCGGCGCGCTGACATCGGCGAAATGGACGTACTCGGCGTAAATATCACTCACCGGCAGGTGAGCGTCCTGAAAGCGGGTCAGCAGTTTGTTAATACGAAATGCCGACAGGGCGGGCGAACCACGCAGAATTTCCATCATTAAAGATCTCTCGTCTTGAAGTGCCGGGCGACGCTTCATTGGGCGCAACAGGGAAAACGGGCGCTATTATAGTGAATCCCCGCCGGTTACGAAACCGTTTGCGCAGAATTAATCTCCACACAGAATTGACTGAAAAATACACAATCCGGCTCGAATTCAGTTGCGGAGCCACGCGGAGTTGCGCAAAATGCCCCACGCTCAGGAGCAATTATAGACAATAAATACTGCCATTGAAGACAGATGCCTGAGTAACATCGAGAGATAACTATTTGAAACGCCTAAAATTAAACTATCTACTAACCGGGTTCGTTATCGTGCTGCTGGCGCTTGCGCTATGGCCATCGATCCCGTGGTACGGCGAACCGACCGATCGCATTGCGCAGATAAAATCGCGCGGCGTACTGCGTGTCAGCACCATAAATTCTCCGCTGACCTACTACACCATCAACGATTCACCGGCCGGTATGGACTACGAGCTGGCGAAACGCTTTGCCGACTATCTGGGCGTAAAACTGGACGTTACCGTGCGCCCAAATCTGAGCGATCTGTTTGAAGATTTGGAAGACGACAAAGCCGATATCCTGGCGGCCGGTTTAATCTATAACAACGAGCGTCTGGCCCGCTTTCGCACCGGACCGACGTATTACTCTGTCTCGCAACAGCTGGTCTATCGTATCGGTGCACCGCGCCCCAAAAACCTGGGCGATCTGAAGGGGCGACTGATCGTGGCTTCCGGCTCGGCCTATCTTTCCACCCTGCGCGGATCGAAGGAGAGCCAGTTCCCGGATCTTGACTGGGCGATTTCAACCGACCAGACACCACAAACGCTGTTACAGGCGGTGGCCGATGGCAAAATTGATTACACGGTAGGCGACTCGGTCACTATCGGCCTGATGCAACGCATCCATCCCCAGCTGGCGGTCGCATTTGATATTACGGACGAAGAGCCGGTGACCTGGTATATGCAGCGCGAAAAGGATGACAGCCTGAACGCAGCGATGCTCGACTTCTATAACCAGATGGGTGAGGAAGGCGCGATGGCCCGGCTGGATGAAAAGTATCTTGGTCACGTGGGCACCTTTGACTACGTTGACACCCGGACCTTCCTGCGGGCGATTGACGGAATATTGCCGGGGATCCAGCCGCTGTTTGAGAAACATGCCAAAAGCATAGACTGGCGGCTGCTGGCGGCGATCTCCTATCAGGAATCGCACTGGAATCCTCAGGCCACTTCACCGACCGGCGTGCGCGGTATGATGATGCTGACACGCATTACGGCAGATAGCCTGAACGTGACGGATCGCACCGATCCCGAACAGAGTATTCGCGGCGGCAGCGAATATCTGAGCAGAATGATGGAAAAAGTGCCGCCGGGGATCCCGGAGGATGAGCGGATCTGGTTTGCTCTTGCCGCCTATAACATGGGATATGCACATATGCTGGACGCCCGCAGGCTGACGGAAAAACAGCAGGGCAATCCGGACAGCTGGGCCGATGTAAAGCTGCGTCTGCCCATGCTCAGCCAGAAACGCTATTACAGTCAGACCGCCTACGGCTATGCACGCGGTCATGAAGCCTATGCCTATGTCGAAAATATACGTAAGTATCAGATAAGCCTGGTGGGTTATTTGCAGGATCAGGAAAGAAAGCTGGCGCAGCAGGCGGCGACGGAGGCGGAGTTAGGTAACGCCTATCCTGCCGTGCCGCCGCAGATTGCCATGAACTAAGCCGCAGGCCGCCGCTCAGCGCGAGGTCAGCTTATTTGCCTCGCGCAGCGCCTTTTTCTCGGCACGACGATGACGGAAGAAGTCGCTGAGCATGGCCGCACACTCCGCGGCCAGCACCCCTTCATCTATCTGTACCTGATGATTCATACCCGGATGGCCTAACACGTCCAGCAGTGAACCTGCGGCGCCGGTCTTTTCATCCCGAGCCCCAAATACCAGCCTTGCGATGCGGCTATGAACCATCGCACCTGCGCACATCACGCAGGGCTCCAGGGTCACATACAATGTGGTATCCAGCAGGCGATAGTTTTCGACGTTCTGACCGCCCTGCCTTATCGCCATAATTTCGGCATGTGCGGTGGGATCGTGGTGGCCAATGGGCCGGTTCCATCCCTCGCCGATGATCCGCCCTGCGTGAACTAACACCGCACCCACCGGCACTTCACCTTCGTCCCATGCGCGGCGGGCCAGCATCAGTGCATGGCGCATCCAGAATTCATCATTAGTGTCGCTCACCGGCGTCTCCTGCGGAAAAAAAGCGCCGCATTATACACTGATTACAGCGATTGCAGCGGACAGCCGTAGTTATTCAATCTGCTGAAGTTCCCCTGCCGGGGTCACGCGGAATCGATGCTGGCAGAAAAATAGCAGCGGGTTATCCTGGTTGCTGTCGCTGTAGCCGCTGTAGAGCTGAAGCGGCGTGCCAATCTGCATTTCCAGCTGGGAGACTTTGACATGCCCGAGGCAGCGGAGAGCCAGCACCCTTCCCCCCAACGCCGGCACCATCTGGCTGCCGATCAGCTTCACCTTCGGCAGAAACGGCGAGTCAAAATAGACCTGCTCTACCAGCGACTGCGGCGACCCGGTGATCAGCCAGACATCGGCATCTTCACTCTCGAGGTAGTCTGTCAAACGCTGCTGTACCACCGGGAAGGCCACAACCCGCTGGCGGAACCAGCGGGCAAACGCCTGCTCACGCTCCAGCAGGCGGCGTTCGCCGTGTCCGAAGGTAATGGACCACAGCAGCAGGCTCATTGGCCAACGGGCGGCCCGTCCGCGCAGCATCAGCCCCACGGCGACTATTGGCAGCACCGGGATCACCAGCAGCAGATTAAGCGGCTGACGCAGCAGCATCCAGCGCAGATAGGTGCCAAACATATCCTGCCGATGCAGGGTGCCGTCGAGGTCAAAAAAGATAACGCGTCGTTCCTGGCGGGTTGTCAAACCTTACTCCTCTGGATCGTTTGTGGGTCAAAAAACAGTCGGTCAGCGATCGCTTAACGCAGCGCGAATAAACTCGTCATCGTCAGATACCGGCGCTGCGCGCTGCATTCTGTGGCTTCGCCTATCGAAACGTACGATCGATCCATTCAATGTTGATGACGTCGATATGAGGCAAAGTATAGCTGACCACCGCAGCGTCCTGCTGGTTACAATGCCTCATTGTAAACACTCATCCAACAGTGGACAGCAGAAAATCAGTAAAGCTCCGCCCCGGTATCTCTTCAGTTAATGCTCTCAATCGTAGCGAGTTAAACAAGAAATTCCACGTAACGTGACTCGGTCAGGCTGAGTGCCCTGCATCGCTGACCGGCATTACGCATAAACCTTAACAAATATAGGGATATGAGCAGGTGCGGAATTTTATCAGTTTGAAATGCATTATCACGCATTTTTGCAGCGCTTAATCATGGAAACTACTAATCAGGGGGTTAGACTTTACGTTCGGCCTGCTATCATTGCCCGTAATTCAACGCGATGGTTCTGAACTGGCAAGAGGAAATGAGATGAGTTCACTGCTGCGTATTCGTCAGCTGTATTCCAGCCTGGCATTGAACGAGCGACGCCTGGCTGACTATCTGCTGTCGCAGCCGGACCGGGCACGCCATTTGAGCTCGCAGAAGCTGGCCGATGAGTCAGGCGTCAGCCAATCAAGCGTGGTGAAGTTTGCGCAAAAATTAGGTTACAAAGGTTTCCCCGCTCTGAAGCTGGCGCTCAGCGAGTCGCTGGCGGATAAAGATGCCATCACCGTGTATAACCACATTCTCAGTGACGATCCGCTGAAGACCGTGGGTGAGAAGCTGTTTATTGAAAAGATGTCGGCTATTCGCGCCACGCTGGATATCAACAGTGAAGAGATGCTGCTGGAGACGTTACGCCTGCTCAGAAATGCAAAACGCATTGTGCTGGTCGGCATTGGTGCCTCCGGCCTGGTGGCGAAAGACTTCTCCTGGAAGCTGATGAAGATTGGCATTAGCGCGGTCGCAGAGCAGGATATGCACGCGCTGCTTGCCAGCGTACAGGCAATGAACGCCGACGATGTCCTGCTGGCTATTTCTTACACCGGCGAACGGCGTGAGATTAACCTGGCGGCACAGGAAGCACAGCGGATTGGCGCGACGGTGATGGCGTTTACCGGTTTTACCCCCAATACGCTCCAGCAGGCGGCCACGCACTGCTTATATACGGTAGCGGAAGAGCAGACCACGCGCAGTGCGGCTATCTCCTCAACGACGGCGCAGCTGGCGCTCACCGATCTGTTATTTATGGCGCTGATCCAGCGCGATCCGGAGCGAGCTACCAGCCATATTCGCCACAGTGAGGCGCTGGTTAAAAAGCTGACGTAAAGGGGCGGTAACGGGCTCAACTGTCGACACATTTGATACGGCTAAAGCCTTACCTGCGGTGGGGGATAGCGGGTTTCTGTGTTAAAGTGCGCGGCGGTAAGGCTACTTGCGTTACCTGAGGCTGAATTAACTTACATGAATGGCAATCTACTGACATGGCATTACTGATCACCAAGCGCTGCATCAATTGCGATATGTGCGAACCCGAATGCCCCAACGAGGCAATCTCAATGGGCATGGAATATTACGAGATCGACACCGATCGCTGCACCGAATGCGTAGGCCATTACGATGCCCCCACCTGCCAGCAGGTGTGCCCTATCGATAACACCATCATCACCGATCCGCAGCGCATCGAAAGCAACGATCGGCTCTGGGAAAAGTTTGTCGAACTGCATCCCGCAGGCTAATTTTCGATAATCACCGTCGCGCAGGCGTAGTGACGCTCGTCGGCCAGGGTTACATGTACGTGGGCCACTCCCAGCTTTTTGGCCACCTCTTCCGCGTGTTGGAAAAATCGCAGCCCAGGTTTGCCCAGTTCGTCGTTGTAGACCTCAAACTGATTGAACGCCAGACCGCCGCGAATACCGGTGCCGAAGGCCTTCGCCGCCGCCTCTTTTACCGCAAAACGCTTGGCAAGAAAGCGTACCGGCTGCTGATGCGCCCGGTACTGCGCCCATTCGTTTTGACTCAGCACCCGTTTTGCCAGCCGGTCGCCTGAACGGGAGATCACCCCCTCAATGCGGGCGATCTCCACAATGTCAGTGCCCAGACCCAGAATAGCCATTAGCGACGCGCTTCCCGCATCAGCTGCTTCATCTCGCTCACCGCATCCGCCAGGCCGCTAAACACAGCGCGACCAATAATCGCATGACCGATGTTCAGCTCGTGCATTTCCGGCAGAACGGCAATGGGCTGCACGTTGTGATAGGTCAGGCCATGCCCGGCATTCACCTTCAGACCTTTGCCCGCGGCATAGGTTGCGGCTTCGGCAATACGCGCCAGCTCGTCGTTTCGCGCCGGGCCTTCTTCCGCCTCGGCATACGCTCCGGTATGAATTTCGATGTAAGGTGCGCCGGAAAGCGCTGCGGCATCAATCTGACGACGATCGGCGTCAATAAACAATGAAACCAGAATACCGGCCTCGCTCAAACGCTTAACGGCTGCGGTCACTTTGTCCTGCTGACCGGCAACGTCCAGGCCGCCTTCGGTCGTGACTTCTTCACGCTTTTCCGGCACCAGGCAGCAAAAGTGCGGCACGATTTCGCAGGCGATATCGACCATCTCATCGGTCACCGCCATTTCCAGATTCATTCTCGTCTGAATGGTCTGGCGCAAAATACGCACGTCGCGATCGGTGATATGACGACGATCTTCGCGCAGATGAACGGTGATGCCGTCAGCGCCGGCCTGTTCCGAGACAAAAGCCGCCTGAACCGGATCGGGATAATGTGTGCCGCGGGCATTGCGCACGGTGGCAACGTGATCGATGTTTACGCCTAACAGTAACTCAGCCATGGGATCCTCAGATGATCGCGAAAGGTTTTATCGAGTGTACAACGTTCAGCGGTGTGAGGGGTATGACCTGCGGCTATTCCTCGCCGGATGGGGCAGCGTCCGCTCGTTTTCTCGGCAAAAACTGGCGAAACAGTTCGGTGCTTTTTAGCGGTTTACCGCCAAGATAGGGTTTCAGCGCTATACGGGTAAAGCGTTTGGCCGCCCGCAGGGTGTCCGCATCGGGAAATTCACGCTGCCAGAGCGCGTGCAGCTGCCGCCCGGTAAAGCTACGGTTATTCACCACCAGGCTGGCAATAAACCCCTTCTCTTCGCGATAGCTGTAGGTCATGTCATCTGCCACCTCTTCACCGCTACCCGCACAGTGGAGAAAATCCACGCCGTAGCCAAGATGCCCGAGCATGGCCAGCTCAAATCGGCGCAGCGCTGGCTCCGGAGAGGCGGTGGTGGCGGCCAGTGCCTGAATACAGTGGAGGTAGTCGAAGAACAGTTCGCTGAACGCGGTTTCATGCTCAAGCACGCGGGAGAGTAGCTCGTTGACGTAAAGACCGCAGTAGAGGGTAATGCCGCTGAGAGGCAGCGCCAGCGAGACCGGTTCCGCGCCGCGCAGGGTTTTGACCTCACCGCGCCCGCCCCAGCGAACCAGCAGAGGAGTGAAGGGTTGCAGCGCCCCTTTCAGGCTTGAACGTTTGGAGCGGGCACCTTTAGCCAGTACCCGCACCCTGCCGTGCTGTTCTGAGAACAGGTCAAGCAGCAGGCTGGTTTCGCTCCACGGGCGCCCGTGCAGGACAAATGCGCGCTCCCAGCCTTCCATCAAAATCAAAGATCGTCGGTATAGCCCAGGCTGCGTAGGGCGCGTTCATCATCCGCCCAGCCGGACTTCACTTTAACCCACAGCTCAAGGTGAACTTTCGCCTCGAACATATCTTCCATATCTTTACGTGCTTCGATGCCGATGGTTTTGATTTTGGCGCCTTTATTGCCAATCACCATCTTCTTCTGCCCTTCACGCTCAACGAGGATCAGGCCATTGATGTCGTAGCCGCCGCGCGCGTTGGTAACGAACTGCTCGATCTCAACGGTTACCGAGTACGGCAGCTCCGCACCGAGGAAGCGCATCAGCTTCTCACGAATGATCTCCGAGGCCATGAAGCGCTGCGAACGATCGGTGATGTACTCTTCCGGGAAGTGGTGATCCGCCTCCGGCAGCAGTTTACGTACGATGCTGGCAATGGTATCGACGTTATTGCCTTTCTCTGCGGAGATCGGCACCACGTCCATAAAGTTCATCTGTTGGCTGAGGAACTGCAAATGCGGCAGCAGGATGCTCTTATCGGTGATGTTATCGACCTTGTTGATCGCCAGCAGCACCGGTACTTTGCCATCCTTAAGCTTATTCAGCACCATCTCATCGTCGGCGGTCCAGCGCGTGCCTTCAACAACAAAGATCACCAGCTCCACGTCACCAATTGAGCTGCTGGCCGCACGGTTCATCAGGCGGTTAATCGCCCGCTTTTCTTCCATGTGCAGGCCGGGAGTATCAACGTAAATCGCCTGATACGCCCCTTCGGTATGGATACCCATAATCCGGTGACGGGTGGTTTGTGGTTTACGTGAGGTAATAGAGATCTTCTGCCCCAGAAGCTGGTTCAGCAAGGTCGATTTACCGACGTTTGGACGGCCTACAATAGCAATAAAGCCGCAATGGGTGGTTTGTTCGTTCATTCAATTCCCAGCTTAATCAGCGCCTGTTCAGCCGCTGCCTGCTCAGCTTTACGACGGCTTGAACCGGTTCCCACAACCGGTTCTGCCATGCCGCTTACCTGGCAGTGAATAGTAAATTCCTGATCGTGCGCTTCGCCACGTACCTGCACCACCAGATAGGTTGGCAACGGCAGATGGCGACCCTGCAAAAACTCCTGCAGGCGCGTTTTTGGATCCTTTTGTTTATCGCCCGGGCTGATCTGATCAAGACGGCTGGCGTACCAGTTGAGGATCAGCTTTTCAACCGTCTGGATGTCGCTGTCGAGGAATACTCCACCAATCAGCGCTTCCACCGTATCAGCCAGAATTGACTCACGACGGTAGCCGCCGCTTTTCAATTCGCCCGGTCCCAGGCGCAGGCACTCGCCAAGGTCAAATTCACGCGCCATTTCAGCCAATGTGTTGCCGCGGACCAGCGTGGCACGCATCCTGCTCATGTCGCCTTCATCCACGCGTGGGAAGCGGTGATAAAGGGCATTTGCAATGACATAGCTCAGAATAGAGTCACCCAGGAATTCCAGCCGCTCGTTATGCTTGCTGCTGGCGCTACGGTGAGTCAGTGCCTGCTGTAACAATTCCTGATGAATAAAAGTGTAGCCCAGCTTTCGCTGAAGCTTATTAATTACGATGGGGTTCATGCGTTACCAATTTTTCAATGCGTCAAATATTCTGCACACGGAACAGGGCTGGGCCTGACGCCAACACGATCTGTTTCGTGTGCAGTGGCCCCCCTATCGGAGAGCCAACCGATGTATCATTATCCACAGAGGGATCAGTGAATGCCACCAATCCGGCTAAGACGAACGCCCGTGGGCCATTCACCTTCCTGTTTGTCGAAACTCATCCAGATAGCCGTCGCTTTACCTACCAGGTTACGCTCCGGCACAAAGCCCCAGTAGCGGCTGTCCGCACTGTTATCACGGTTGTCGCCCATCATAAAGTACATGCCTTCCGGCACCACCCATGAGGACTGCTGCTGGCCGGGCTGATGGTAGTAAGAGGCCGGCTGACTCGGGGCTTCATTCACGAGCAAAATATTGTGTGGAACATCCCCCAGCGTTTCAGTGCGGGTCGCCAGGCGTAATCCACCGGGCATCGATTTATCCTGCGGCACCTGATAGAAGCCATTGCCGACTTCATTTCCGCTGAATCCACTGAAAGTCTGGATAAAATCGCTTGGCTCAACGTCAGAGTAGGTCACCGGCACGGCGGTACACTGCCCGCTGGTGCAACCCGGCGTAATGGAGACGGTTTTGCTCAGCGGATCGTAGTCAACCTTGTCACCCGGTAATCCAACCGCACGTTTAATGTAATCCACGCTTGGTTCTTTCGGATATTTAAACACCACAATATCACCGCGCTTAGGATGCCCGGTCGGGATCAGCGTGGTCTGAGTAATGGGATCTTTAAGGCCATAGGCGTACTTTTCCACCAGGATAAAGTCACCAATCAGCAGCGTTGGCATCATTGAACCTGAGGGGATCTGAAACGGCTCATAAATAAATGAACGCACGACAAAAACGACCAGCAGAACGGGAAACACCGACGCCGTGGTTTCCACCCAGCCCGGTTTTTTATCCTCAGTGACTTCCGGCTCGCCGTTATTCTTTGCCGCCGCCGCCGCCGCTTCACGCTTCGCGCGGCGGGCCGGTGCCCATTTAAACTTATCAATACACCAGACAATACCGGTGATAAGTGTTGCTATCGCCAAAATCAGGGCGAACATATTAGCCATTACAGTTCCCTCAAAGCCCAAATTGGGTCTTATTTACTGTCTTTACCCACGTGGAGAATGGCGAGGAACGCTTCCTGCGGCAGTTCCACATTACCCACCTGCTTCATACGTTTCTTACCGTCTTTCTGTTTCTGTAACAGCTTTTTCTTACGGCTAACGTCGCCGCCGTAGCACTTAGCCAGTACGTTTTTACGCAGCTGCTTAACGGTAGAACGCGCAATAATATGGTTACCGATTGCGGCCTGAATCGCGATATCAAACTGCTGACGCGGGATCAGTTCCTTCATTTTCTCTACCAGCTCACGACCCCGGTACTGTGAATTGTCACGGTGGGTGATCAGGGCCAGCGCATCGACTCGCTCGTTGTTAATCAGCACGTCAACGCGCACCATGTCAGAAGCCTGGAAGCGCTTAAAGTTATAGTCCAGTGACGCATAGCCACGGGACGTGGACTTCAGACGGTCGAAGAAGTCGAGTACCACTTCCGCCATCGGGATCTCATAGGTCAGCGCGACCTGATTACCGTGGTAAACCATGTTGGTCTGCACACCACGTTTTTCGATACACAGGGTAATCACGTTGCCGAGGAATTCCTGCGGCAGCAGCATATGACATTCAGCAATCGGTTCACGCAGCTCTTCGATGTTGTTCAGCGGCGGCAGCTTGCCGGGGCTGTCAACGTAAACCACCGTTTTATCGGTTGTTTCTACTTCATAAACTACGGTTGGCGCGGTAGTAATCAGTTCAAGGTCGTACTCACGCTCCAGACGCTCCTGGATGATCTCCATGTGCAGCAGACCGAGGAAGCCACAGCGGAAGCCGAAGCCCAGCGCGGTGGAGCTTTCCGGCTCATAGAACAGGGAAGCATCGTTGAGGCTGAGTTTGCCCAACGCGTCGCGGAAGGCCTCATAGTCATCGGAGCTGATTGGGAACAGACCGGCATAGACCTGCGGCTTGACCTTTTTAAAACCCGGCAGCGCTTTATCCGCCGGATTACGCGCCAGCGTCAGGGTATCACCCACCGGTGCCCCGAGGATGTCTTTAATGGCGCAAACCAGCCAGCCCACTTCGCCGCAGTTCAGCACGTCGGTATCTTCACGTTTTGGCGTAAAAATACCCAGACGATCGGCGTTGTAAACCTGTCCGGTACTGATGACTTTGATCTTGTCACCCTTGCGCAGCGTGCCGTTTTTAATTCGCACCAGCGAAACAACGCCCAGGTAATTATCAAACCAGGAGTCGATAATTAGTGCCTGTAGCGGCGCATCGGGATCGCCTTCCGGCGGAGGAATATCGCGCACCAGACGTTCGAGCACATCCGGTACACCTATACCGGTCTTCGCCGAACAGCGCACGGCATCGGTGGCATCAATACCGACGATGTCTTCAATTTCCTGAGCAACACGATCGGGATCGGCCGCCGGCAAATCGATCTTATTCAGAACCGGCACCACTTCCAGATCCATTTCCATCGCGGTGTAGCAGTTCGCCAGCGTCTGAGCTTCAACACCCTGACCGGCATCCACCACCAGCAGCGCACCTTCACAGGCGGCCAGCGAACGGGAAACTTCATAAGAGAAGTCAACGTGGCCCGGGGTATCAATGAAGTTCAGCTGATAAGTCTGACCATCCGGGGCGTGATAATCGAGGGTAACGCTCTGCGCTTTAATGGTAATGCCGCGCTCACGTTCTAAATCCATCGAATCCAGAACCTGTGCAGCCATTTCACGTTCGGTCAAACCACCGCAAATTTGGATCAGACGGTCAGAGAGCGTCGATTTGCCATGGTCAATGTGGGCGATGATCGAAAAGTTTCTTATGAGCTTCATTATTGAGGTTTTTCTGCCTTACAAATTCTGGAACACTCGCGATATATAATCGTGAGAGAGTGATATCACAGGCAAACACAGGCCCGAAGGGCTGCATTCTACACTACATATCAAAGGGGTGGAATCATCGCGGGGGGACATTAGTACCAGCAGCGGTATGGAAACAAAGAATTGCGTGATTATTATCCGGATAACCGCCCCACCCGTCAGGATCAAACACGGGTCAGAGCAGGTTGAATCAGGCATCGGTCGTCACATGAAGCGCGTCCGGCGGCAGCGCTACGCTGAGGATCACCGGCTGAAAGGATGCCGAACGCCCCAGTACTGCCGAAATACCACGAGCAATAATAAAGCCACCCACACCGCCAAGCAGCGCTCCGCAGGCCGCAGCCAGATCGCTCTGGAACAGCATCTGGAATACGCCCGCCAGAATAAATAATCCGACCAGCGGCGTCATGTAAACCAACAGCGCGGAGCTCAGCAGGCTGGACTCCGCAATGCCCAACTCAATACGCTGCCCGGGGATCAGCGGCTCAGCGCTGGCGATTTTCATCACGTGAGCATTTTTCGGCCCGAGCTTATTAAGCATATGACTGCCGCAGCCCTTACGAGCGGAACAGCTGCTACAGGACGTTTTTATTTCCGAGTGCAGCGTGGCCACACCGTTTTGCCACGAAACCACCGTAGCCCATTCTCTCATCATGGTGCTGTACCTAAAGTAATACCGTCGGCGATACGTTTGGCGGTTGCCGGAGGAAGCTCCCCCACTACCGTAATTTCAGCATTATTACGTACCGCGGTCTGTACCGTACGACGCCCGGTGCGCAGTGTATGCGGCGCGCTGTTTTTATCGGCCAGCGTTACGTTCACCGAGAAGCTGAACAAACCATCCGTATAGAGGCGTGATTCAACCGGGCGATTGAGTGACGGGATCTGACGACGGCTCTGGGCCACCTCTTTCATTCCAGCCGGCAGCCAAGTCGTTTTCCAGTTAAAGGATACCTGATTTCCGGCAGGCACCGATAGCGACGGCGGCAGCTTGGCGGTTTCCATGCCCTGCATCAGCTTGCTTACGCCCTCATCAACGGCAAAGCTGATGACGCGATACTGTTCAAGCGTTTCCCCGTCACGATCAAGCAGATCAACCCGCAGCGGTAGTTTTGTCTCACTGTCCAGCCAGACAATATAACCGTAGCGAGTGCCATCGCGTGAAACAATACGAATGACCTCGCAAAGCTGGTCTGCAATACGGGTGCGTCCGACCGGCACGAAGTCGTAATTCTCGGCAAGCTGCGCGAAATCGGCGTAGACCAGCGCAGGCAGGGAATCAACAATGTGATCTCCGGCCAGGGTAAAGGGTTCCAGGCCCGGCTCAAAGTAACTGATTTCATTGCCACGCTGGATGATTTCACGACGCGGGCCGTCCATCTGCAATAGCTGAGCGTAGGTTTTCTTATCAATCACGGCATGACGATACCGAAGAGATTCGATCCCCAGCCTGGAAACATTAATATAGGCGAGTTCATAACTGAGAGACTGACTGGCCTGCTCCATCTGTTGTAACAGTGCCCCGGACGGCGTTTGCGCCGGGGCAACAGAGGAGTACATCAGGCAGCCAGCCAGAAGGCTGACGGCGCACCAAAGCTGCTTCATTACTGCGGTTGCATTCCTAACGACTGATTACCGGGAACCTGCGCAGCTGCCTGCTGAGCGGGGGTCTGCTCGAACTGTAGCTGTTCTGCGTGCAGTCGGCGCTGGAGTTCATAGTCCTGGAGAAGCGCATTCACACGACGGCGCTGATCCTGAACCTGCTGATTCGCATTATTGGTGCTGCTGGCATTTTCAGCCGGTACACCCAGGCTAACCTGAGAGGCTTGCCCCATCATCGGCAGCGTATTAAACGCCGGCGACTCAATTGACGAATCTGCAACGGGCTTATTGTACTGCTGCACACCGACGATAACCGCCAGTGACACGCACGCCGCCAAACCAACTTGAGTAATCTGTGCCGTCCACGGGCGTACTTTAGCCCAGAAAGGCATCTTCTCAGCGTCTTCAGGCTTTGGCTGCGCTTCAGGAATGAGTCGGGTGACGCTCTTCACCGGCTCGTTTTCGATGGCCGCAGCAACGCGGGCAGCAATATCAAAATCCAGCACTTGCGGGACATCTCCGCGCAGCGTATCGCGGATCAGATGATAGCTTTCCCAGTTTTTTTGCAGCGCAGCATCAGAATTCAGCGTTGACATCAGCTCAGAATCCAGTGCTTCACCATCCATTAAAGCGGAAAGTTGTTCTTTCTGCATGCCTCAATACCCTTCCTGTGTACGCTATCGCTAGCGTTGGATAAGCGGTTGAATTTTATTATCAATAGCTTCTCGCGCACGGAATATCCGTGAACGAACCGTACCCACCGGACAGTCCATAATTACCGCTATCTCTTCATAGCTTAGACCATCAAGTTCGCGCAGGGTGATTGCCATGCGCAAATCCTCAGGTAGCGTTTCGATGGTACGAAAAACTATCTGTCTCAGTTCTTCTGACAACATTAAGTTCTCAGGGTTCGAAATTTCTTTCAGTGCTCCCGCACTTTCAAAATTCTCTGCGTCAATCGCGTCTACATCGCTCGACGGCGGCCGACGCCCCTGGGCAACCAGATAATTTTTTGCCGTATTAACAGCAATCCTGTAAAGCCAGGTATAGAAAGCACTATCTCCCCGGAACGATTCCAGCGCACGATAGGCCTTAATAAACGACTCCTGCACAACGTCAGGAACATCCCCCGAAGGCACATAGCGGGAAACCAGACTCGCCACTTTATGCTGGTAGCGAACCACCAGTAAATTGAATGACTTCTGATCTCCCTTCTGCACTCGTTCAACGAGAATTTGATCCGTTAACTGCTCGCTCATCCGAGGTAACATCTCCCCAAATCTGTTTCCACGCGTAAATCAACTCCCAGTAATGAACCCCAATTTTCGAGCAAGCACGAGATTCGAGTGGTATTCATTCGGGAAGTTCCATTACGTCATCATATTTGTTAAGCCATCAGGACGAATTTACAAAGCGGCACGCCTTTTTATATATTCTTACCGTTTTGTAAGCCACTGCCTTCCTTTTATCCTGAACGTTCATCGTTCAGAGTCCTGACGACGTCCGCAGAGTACCCCATGGAGCCAGCTTTTTCACCCTAAAATCGCGTCAATAAGCCACAGTTCGCAATATTAACAGCTGTGCCCTGCGCTTCTGTACGGAACCTGCTTTCCACCGTTGGCGTTATTGCCTCCGCCATCGCTCCGTTCATCGGGCGATAAAAAGCCTTTTTGCCTGCTCAGGTGAGTGCTATGCTCAGCAAACAACCTGTTTAGTAAATTAAACAAAATGACCTCATCATCCGATTACAGCTGTGATGTGTTGATTATTGGCAGCGGTGCAGCCGGTCTTTCGCTGGCGCTTCGTCTGGCGGAAAAACACCGTGTTACCGTGCTTAGTAAAGGGCCAATCAGTGAAGGCTCAACTTTTTATGCCCAGGGCGGCATCGCTGCGGTGTTTGATGAAACTGACAGCATTGAGTCCCATATTGAGGATACGCTGATTGCGGGTGCCGGCCTGTGCGATCGTGAGGCCGTCTCCTTTATCGCCAGCAACGCTCGTCACTGCGTGCAGTGGCTGATTGATAACGGCGTGCTGTTTGATAAAGAGACGCCGGTGAACAATGAAGAGCGCTACCACCTGACCCGCGAGGGGGGTCACAGCCATCGCCGTATTCTACACAGCGCAGACGCGACCGGTCGGGCGGTGGAGAACACGCTGGTCAGTCAGTCGCTAAGCCACCCTAACATCACGATCGTTGAACGCAGTAACGCCGTAGACCTGATCGTCTCCGATAAAGTCGGCCTGCCGGGTGAGCGACGGGTGGTCGGTGCCTATATCTGGAATCGAAAACGGGAAGCGGTGGAAACCTGTCGCGCCCGTGCCGTGGTGCTGGCTACCGGCGGGGCGGCAAAGGTTTATCAGTACACCACCAATCCGGATGTGGCGTCCGGTGACGGGATTGCGATGGCCTGGCGGGCGGGTTGCCGGGTCGCTAATCTGGAGTTCAACCAGTTCCATCCTACCTGCCTGTTCCATCCCGACGCCCGTAACTTTCTGCTGACCGAAGCGCTGCGCGGCGAAGGGGCTCTGCTCAAACGTCCCGACGGCAGCCGCTTTATGCCGGATTTCGATCCGCGCGGTGAGCTGGCGCCGCGGGATGTCGTTGCCCGCGCCATCGATGGTGAGATGAAACGCCTGGGCGCCGACTGCATGTATCTGGATATCAGCCATCAGCCGCCGGAGTTTGTTCGCGCCCACTTTCCAACCATCTACGAGAAGCTGCTGACCCTGGGTTTCGATCTGACCAGCCAGCCTATCCCTATCGTGCCCGCGGCCCACTATACCTGCGGAGGAGTGATGGTCGATCGTCAGGGGCGCACCGACGTTAACGGCCTGTATGCCATTGGTGAGGTAAGTTATACCGGTCTGCACGGCGCTAACCGCCTGGCCTCAAACTCTCTGCTTGAGTGCCTGGTCTACGGCTGGTCCGCCGCAGAGGATATTACTCGCCGTCTGTCAGAGGTGCCGCTGGTTGAGGCGCTGCCGGCCTGGGATGAAAGCCGGGTCGATGACTCGGATGAGCGGGTGGTTATTCAGCACAACTGGCACGAGCTGCGGCTGTTTATGTGGGACTACGTAGGGATCGTGCGCACCACCAAACGGCTGGAGCGCGCCCTGCGGCGCATTAATACCCTGCAACAGGAAATTGACGAGTACTACGCCCATTTCCGCATTTCCAACAATTTGCTGGAGCTGCGTAACCTGGTGCAGGTGGCCGAGCTGATGGTGCGCTGTGCGCTGTCGCGTAAAGAGAGCCGGGGCCTGCATTACACCCTCGACTATCCTGAAGTGCCCGGTGAGGCCAGACCGACAATCCTGGCCCCCTGAGTCAGCGGAACAGGTAAAAATCGCGGGTCAGGCTACAGTGCGCCTCAGAGTAGTGCTGATCCGGTCCGCGTATCGTCATTCGATCCAACATCTGTTCGCCCGGCTGCGGCGACAGGGCCAGCATCACCCGATTGGGAGGACGCGTCTCATTGTCGGCCACGTCGGTGCGAAAACGCAGATGCCAGCCGCGCCGTAGCGCCATCTCCACCAGACTGTTTCCCGCCGACTCCGGCAGGATCACACAAAAAAAGCCCTCTTCGGCAATCAGCTGTTCGGCACAGCCGAGCAGCGCTTCATGGCTCAGGCTGTCCGTGTAGCGAGCCGAAGCGCGTTCCGGCGTGGCGCAGTCAGAGCCGGGAGCAAAATACGGAGGGTTGCTGACGATAAGCGAGTAACGCTGGTCGCAGTCGGCCGTCCACGCCAGAATATCGGCCTGATGTACGCGAATACGCTGCGGCCACGGGGAGGCAGCCACGTTTTCCGCCGCCTGCTGCGCGGCGGCTTCGTCCAACTCGACGGCATCAATCTGCACACTATCGGCCGTACGCTGCGCCAGCATCAGCGCAATCAGGCCGCTGCCGGTGCCGATATCCAGCACGCGGCGTACGTTTGCGACCGGCGCCCAGGCACCCAGCAACACGCCATCGGTTCCCACCTTCATGGCACAGCGATCGTGGGCGACAAAAAATTGTTTAAAGGTAAACCCGTTAGCACGGAGAATAGCTTTCTGTTGAGACATTTGACTGACCTGAAATGGAAACGGCGCTAGCATAGGGCAAACTGTGACGAAGGAAAAGTCATTAACCCGATACAAACAGATGAAGATCGCGTTCAATCTGTCTATAATCAGCGCCCCAAACTGAGGTAGACCATGACTGTAACCACTTTTTCCGAACTCGAACTAGACGAAAGCCTGCTGGAAGCCTTGCAGGATAAGGGCTTCACTCGCCCTACCGCCATTCAGGCCGCGGCAATCCCGCCTGCACTGGAGGGTCGTGACGTTCTGGGTTCGGCACCAACCGGTACAGGCAAAACCGCGGCCTACCTGCTGCCAGTGCTGCAACACCTGCTCGACTTTCCGCGTAAGAAATCGGGCCCACCGCGTATTCTGATCCTGACGCCAACGCGTGAGCTGGCGATGCAGGTTGCGGATCAGGCGCGTGAGCTGGCAAAACACACACACCTGGATATTGCGACCATCACCGGCGGCGTGGCCTTTATGAACCATGCCGAGGTCTTCAGTGAGAACCAGGACGTGGTGGTTGCCACCACCGGCCGTCTGTTGCAGTACATCAAAGAAGAGAACTTTGACTGCCGTGCGGTAGAAACGCTGATCCTGGATGAAGCAGACCGTATGCTGGATATGGGATTCGCCCAGGATATTGAAACCATCTCTGCTGAAACGCGCTGGCGCAAACAGACCCTGCTGTTCTCTGCCACGCTGGAAGGTGAAGCGATTAAAGACTTCGCCGAGCGCATTCTTAATGAGCCGGTCGAAGTAGAAGCCGATCCTGCGCGCCGTGAACGTAAAAAAATTCAGCAGTGGTATTACCGTGCGGATGACGTTCAGCATAAAACCGCCATGCTGATCCATATGCTGAAGCAGCCGGAAGTCACCCGCGCCATCGTGTTTGTGCGTAAGCGTGAGCGTGTTCACGAGGTGTGCGCATGGCTGCGTGAAGCGGGCATCAACACCAGCTACCTTGAAGGGGATCTGGTGCAGGCGAAGCGTAATGAAGCCATCAAACGCGTGGTTGAAGGCCGGGTCAACGTTCTGGTTGCAACGGACATCGCCGCGCGCGGTATCGATATCGAAGATGTCAGCCACGTCTTTAACTTTGATATGCCGGTTACGGCGGACACCTATCTGCACCGCATTGGTCGCACCGGCCGCGCCGGGAAAAAAGGTATCGCCATTTCTCTGGTTGAAGCCCATGACAATCTGCTGCTGGGTAAAATCACCCGATATATCAAAGAACCGGTGAAATCACGCATTATTGATGAACTGCGGCCGACCACCCGTCCGCCGAGTGAAAAGCTGAAAGGCAAGCCGTCTAAGAAGGTACTGGCGAAACGTCAGGAGAAGAAAGACAAGGCGAAGGAAGAAGAGAAGCCGCGCTCTAAACTGCGCCACCGCGAAACCAAAAACATTGGTAAACGCCGTAAGCCAAGCGCAGCTAAAACGGACGGTGCTGAATAATCGCACCGCAGGATAAGAAACCGTCCCTTAAGGGCGGTTTTTTTATGCCTGTAATTAGCTAAAACAGCCCTCTGAGCAGAATAATGCCCACTTTGTGACTAAATCAGAATTTGATTCGGATTTCGCTTCGCTGAATAACAAAAAAATCGCCAGCGCTCAGCAGGTTAATGCCGGGCGCTGGCGCGGTGAGTTTATCATCAGGGGACAACTAAACTCGCAAGTTAACGCTTACAGACTCTCTGTAAAAGTACGGGTAATCACGTCACGCTGCTGTTCTGGGGTCAGTGAGTTAAAACGTACTGCATAGCCCGATACACGGATGGTCAGCTGCGGGTATTTTTCCGGATTTTTCACCGCTTCTTCCAGCGTTTCGCGGCTCAGGACGTTCACGTTCAGATGCTGTCCCCCCTCCACGCGAACCTGTGGTTTCAGCTCCAGAGGAATTTCACGGTATTCGATTTTACCCAGGTCGCTCACTGCCACAACCTGATCTTCGCTAAAGCCAGCTTTTGCACATACGCAGCGTGCTTCTGCTTTCTCGCTGTCCAGCAGCCAGAATGAGTTAAGCAGCGCCTCGTTCTGAGCCTGTGTGATTTGAATTCCTGTAATCATAGTATTGCCTCCCAGGCAGTTGGCGCACGGTCTACAGCCGCGCCATTGTGGATGGATAAACCATTGAGCTTCATCTTCTGTATATCAGCGAAACGTCCACGCCTCTTTGACTCAAATCAACTGCCGGCGGCCCTGTAAATCGGTAAACAGAGTAACTTTTTGTTTTATATCAATTTTCAATAATTAATTTTTTCTATAAATTTTGTAAAATTTCAATTATTTTTTAAGTTTAATGGCCGTCCAAAGCGCGTTAAGCTAGCGGTTCTAAAGACTTAAAGGAGTTGGTGATGGTCAATACCATGACCTGGCACGATGTGCTGGCTGAGGAGAAAGAGAAACCCTACTTCAGGGAAACGCTGGCTGCGGTTGCGGCAGAGCGTGCCGCAGGTAAGATCGTCTACCCTCCCCAGAAAGACGTATTCAACGCCTTCCGCCTGACGGAGCTGGGGCAAGTAAAGGTGGTCATTTTGGGGCAGGACCCCTACCACGGCCCAAATCAGGCGCACGGCCTGGCCTTCTCAGTTCTGCCCGGCGTGGCCGTTCCGCCGTCGCTGGTTAATATGTACAAAGAGCTGGTCACCGATATCGACGGTTTTCAACGGCCTGACCACGGCTTTCTGGAGAGCTGGGCGCGTCAGGGCGTGATGCTGTTAAACACCGTGCTCACCGTTGAAGCAGGCAAGGCCCACTCCCATGCAAAATTCGGTTGGGAAACGTTTACCGATAACGTGATTGCCGCCATTAATCAGCATCGTGAGGGCGTCGTATTTTTACTGTGGGGCTCCCATGCGCAGAAAAAGGGCAGCATTATCGACCGCAGTCGACATCACGTCCTTCAGGCGCCGCACCCTTCCCCGCTTTCAGCCCATCGCGGTTTTTTTGGCAGCGGACACTTCTCCAAAACCAATCAGTGGCTGATCGAACATAACGAGGCGCCAATCGACTGGACGCCGCAGCGCCCTGACCAGATAGATTAACGGCGTTCCGGCCACAAAAAAGCCACTCTCTTTTATCAGGAGAGTGGCTACGTTATTCGCTTAACCGTGCGACGTTCTTTTATTAACGCCGGGTTAATTTTTGGCTTTTGCTACCGCTACCATCGCCGGACGCAGCAGACGACCGTTGAGGGTATAGCCACGCTGCATCACCATCATCACGTGATTCGGTGCAACCTCTTCAGACTCCATCATTGACATTGCCTGATGAACCTCCGGGTTGAACGGCACGTTGGTGTTACCCACCACCTGCACGCCAAACTTGCGTACCGCATCCAGCAGCGATTTCATCGTCAGGTCAATCCCTTCGATCATCGAAGCCAGTTCCGGGTTGGTTTTATCCGCCACTTCCAGCGCACGCTCCAGGTTGTCGATCACCGGCAGCAGCTCGTTGGCAAATTTCTCCAGAGCAAATTTATGCGCTTTCTCAACGTCAAGTTCGGCACGGCGACGAATATTCTCAATCTCGGCCTGAGCACGCAGCTGCGCATCACGCACGCCGCCCAAAGATTCGCTCAGCTGGGCTTCCAGCTGGGCAATACGCTCGTCACGCGGGTCCACCCCTTCTGCCGTCTCCGCGTCCCGGTTTTTCGCCTGCTCCATCTCAATTTCGTCTGAGACTTGCTCGTTTGGTGTGTTCTGTTCTTTACTACTCATGAATTTCTCCGCGTTTGTGCATATTCCATCGCTGGTTCGCTTATTATGGGGATCAGAATCGCGGTTTCAAGGGAACCAGTTATATTGTCGGGGCAGTATACCTCGTAAGGAATGCCAGAAACATGAACAGTCGCTTCAACTGCATCGGGATCGTCGGCCATCCCCGGCATCCGACTGCACTCACCACCCATGAAATGCTTTACCGCTGGCTGACGGCCCGGGGCTATGAGGTGATTATTGAGCAGCAGATCGCCCGTGATTTGAAACTGGAAGGCGTAGAGACAGGGACACTGGCAGAGATTGGCAGGAAAGCCGATCTTGCCGTGGTGGTCGGCGGTGACGGCAATATGCTGGGTGCCGCCCGCGTGCTGGCGCGTTACGATATCAAGGTGATTGGCATTAACCGTGGCAACCTGGGCTTTCTGACCGATCTCGACCCGGATAACGCGCAGCAGCAGCTGGCGGATGTGCTGGAGGGGGACTATTTCGTTGAAAGCCGCTTTCTGCTGGAGGCGCAGGTTTGTCGTCAGACCGGCGCGCCGCGCGTGGGAACGGCAATCAACGAGGTGGTACTGCACCCCGGAAAAGTCGCCCATATGATTGAGTTTGAAGTGTATATCGATGAAAACTTCGCCTTCTCTCAACGGTCTGATGGGCTGATTATCTCTACGCCGACCGGCTCCACCGCGTATTCGCTTTCAGCGGGTGGCCCGATCCTGACCCCGTCGCTGGATGCCATTGCGCTGGTGCCTATGTTCCCGCATACCCTCTCCGCCCGTCCGCTGGTGATCAACAGTAGCAGCACCATTCGCCTGCGTTTTTCCTCCCTGCGCAGCGACCTGGAGATCAGCTGCGACAGCCAGATCGCCCTGCCGATTCAGGAAGGTGAAGATGTGCTGATCCGCCGCAGCGACTATCACCTCAACCTAATTCACCCTAAAAATTACAATTATTTCAACACGCTAAGTTCAAAATTAGGGTGGTCAAAAAAATTATTCTAAAATCGTAGCCAGCTACTTTACTGGTCATAAAACCAGTATATACTGTATGAAAAACCATACATGTGTTTTCATACAGGAAGGCATTTATGCTGGCACAACTGACCATCAGTAATTTTGCAATCGTTCGTGAGCTGGAGATCGACTTCCAGCGCGGCATGACGGCAATCACCGGGGAAACCGGTGCGGGTAAGTCCATCGCTATCGATGCGTTGGGGCTTTGTCTGGGTGGTCGTGCCGAAGCGGATATGGTGCGCCGGGGCGCAACGCGGGCGGATATCTGCGCCCGCTTTTTTTTAAAAGATACCCCCTCTGCCCAGCGCTGGCTGAGCGAAAACCAGCTCGATGACGGTAACGAGTGCCTGCTGCGCCGGGTGATCGGCAGCGACGGCCGCTCACGCGGATTTATCAACGGCACCGCCGTTCCCCTTTCACAGCTGCGTGAGCTGGGCCAGGAGCTGATTCAGATCCACGGCCAGCATGCCCATCAACTGCTGCTTAAACCTGAGCACCAGAAAACCCTGCTGGATGCCTATGCCGGTGAAACGCAGCTATTGCAGGATATGGCGCAGAGCTATCGCCAGTGGCACCGCAGCTGCCGTAATCTCGCCCACCATCAGCAGCAGGCTCAGGAGCGGGAAGCCCGCCGCGAACTGTTGCAGTATCAGCTGAAAGAGCTGAATGAGTTCGCCCCGGTTCACGGCGAATACGAACAGATCGATGAAGAGTACAAGCGGCAGGCCAACAGCGGCCAGCTGCTTTCCGTCAGCCAGCAGGCGCTGATGATGCTGGCCGACGGTGAAAGTCACACCCTGCAAAGCCAGCTTTATACCGTTCGCCAGCTGATGGAAGAACTGACCGGTATGGATGACAAACTCAGCGGTGTCTCTGGAATGCTTGAAGAGGCCGCCATTCAAATCAGCGAAGCCAGCGATGAGCTACGCCACTACTGCGACCGCCTTGATCTGGACCCTAACCGCCTTCACGAGCTGGAGCAGCGCCTGTCCCGGCAGATAAACCTCGCCCGTAAACACCACATTGCGCCGGAAGAGCTGGCAACCTTTCACCAGCAGCTGCTGGCTGAACAGCAGTTGCTGGAACAACAGGAGAGCGATCAGGATGAACTGTCAGAGGCGGTGGCGCTGCACCATGCGGCCGCCCTGCTGTGCGCCGAGCAGCTGCACGCGCGCCGCGTCCACTTTGCCGAAGAGCTGGGCCGGTTAATCACTGAAAGTATGCATGCGCTGTCGATGCCGCACGGCCGCTTCGCCATCGACTTACAGTTCAACCCTGAGCATCTGACGGCGGAAGGCGCCGATCGCCTTGATTTCCGCGTCAGCACCAACCCGGGACAGCCGCTTCAGCCGCTGGCGAAGGTTGCCTCTGGCGGTGAGCTGTCGCGCATCGCGCTGGCTATTCAGGTGATTACCGCGCGTAAAATGGATACCCCGGCGCTGATCTTTGACGAGGTGGATGTCGGTATTAGCGGTCCAACCGCTGCCGTGGTGGGCAAAATGCTGCGTCAGCTGGGTGAATCTACTCAGGTCATGTGCGTTACGCATCTGCCGCAGGTTGCAGGCTGTGGTCATCAGCACTTCTTTGTCAGTAAAGAAACCGACGGCGAGATGACCGAGACGCATATGCAGCCGCTGGACAAACGCTCACGCTTGCAGGAGCTGGCGCGTTTACTGGGCGGAAGCGAAGTCACCCGCAATACGCTGGCGAACGCAAAAGAGCTTTTAGCCGCCTGACCATTGCACTTTTTTACCTGTTTGTGGTCATATCCTTGCTTCGCAGAGGTTTTAAACTGCGTAAAGGTTTATTATCATCGGCAACTTACGCTGGTATCGTAGTTGTACACTGATATACCCAGGTTCCCGGGGCAACTGCTTCAGGTGGGTGGGGATATAAATAGCCACAAAGGAATAAACATACTTATGCGCTGTAAAACGCTGACTGCTGCTGCGGTGGTTCTTCTGATGATGACCGCTGGATGTTCCACTCTGGAGCGAGTGGTTTACCGGCCTGATATCAACCAGGGTAACTACCTGGTAGCCACTGATGTTGCCAAGATCCACACCGGTATGACGCAACAGCAGGTTGCTTACACTTTGGGTACGCCGATGATGCGCGACCCGTTCGGCAAAAACGTCTGGTTCTACGTTTTCCGTCAGCAGCCGGGCCACGAGCCGGTTAAACAGCAAACGCTGACGCTGACCTTTGACAGCAACGGCACGCTGGTCAATATTGATAATAAACCTGCCCTGAATCCTGCCGAGGGTTAACCCCTCCGACGGCTGCGACTCACTCCGTTGCAGGTCAGACATAAAATAAGGCGCATGAGCGCCTTATTTTTTTGCCGCACGCTCAGCACGCTGACGGCGCAAATCTTTCGGATCGGCAATCAGCGGGCGGTATATCTCAATACGATCGCCGCTTTGAACCTCGTCCTGTAGCTTGACCGGACGGCTGTAGATGCCAACCTTGTTTTTCTTCAAATCAATATCGCTACGCAGTTCAAGCAGGCCGGAGGCAATCACTGCCTGCTCCACCGTGCTGCCTTCGGGCACTTTCACGCTGTAAAGATACTGCTTATCCGGCAGTGCGTAGACCACTTCAACGGCGATATCAGGCACTGTAAACCTCTTTAGCCCGCTGGGTGAAAGCCTGAACCATGCTGCTGGCCAGCTCTTTAAAGATACGGCCAAATGCCAGCTCAACCAGCATATTGGTAAACTCAAAATCCAGATTCAGCTCAACCTTACAGGCTTCTTCGCTCAGCGGCGTAAAGCGCCAGCCGCCGCTCAGCTTGCGGAACGGACCATCGACCAGCTGCATATGAATGCTCTGGTTATCCGTCAGGGTATTGCGGGTAACAAACGTTTTGCTGATGCCGGCCTTGGAAACATCGACGGATGCCGTCATCTGTTCATTACTGGCATCCAGTACGCGACTCCCGGTACAGCCCGGTAAAAATTCGGGGTAGCTGTTAACGTCATTCACTAACCGGTACATTTGTTCAGCGCTGTACGGCACCAGCGCCGAACGACTAATCTGGGACATAACGATTCCTGTCTATTCTTAGATCTTTTAAATAATACCATTGCAGGGATTCAAACAAAAATTCTCTCCTGCCGGGCATCTGCTAGAATACCTGTTTTCCCCGGCAAGCGTGTTACGGGGGATGCCAATAATCACCGCTTCATGTACACTAAGTGGCACTATGACAAAGAAAAAAGCACATAAACCCGGTTCCGCTACCATTGCCATGAACAAGCGCGCCCGCCACGAATACTTCATCGAAGAAGAGTTCGAAGCCGGGCTTTCGCTACAGGGATGGGAAGTTAAATCTCTCCGCGCAGGCAAAGCCAACATTAGCGACAGCTATATTCTGCTGCGCGACGGTGAAGCGTTCCTGTTTGGCTCTACCTTCCAGCCGCTGAGCGTAGCCTCTTCGCATGTGGTTTGCGACCCCACCCGCAACCGCAAGCTGCTGCTGAAGCAGCGTGAGCTGGATACCCTTTTTGGTAAAGCCAACCGCGACGGCTACACCCTTGTCGCCCTCTCTATGTACTGGAAAAATGCCTGGGCCAAGCTGAAGATTGGCGTAGCGAAAGGTAAAAAAGAGCACGACAAGCGCGATGACATTAAAGAGCGTGAGTGGAAAACCGACAAAGCACGTATTATGAAGCACGCAAATCGCTAAGCCACTGGCATAGCGACAGGTTTTACTGCTATACTGATTTTCTACTTGGGGCTGATTCTGGATTCGACGGGATTTGCGAAGCCCTAGGAGCATGCCGAGGGGCGGTTTGCCTCGTAAAAAGCCGCAAAAAAATAGTCGCAAACGACGAAAACTACGCACTAGCAGCTTAATACCCTGCTTAGAGCCCTCTCTCCCTAGCCTCCGCTCTTAGGACGGGGATCAAGAGAGGTCAAACCCAAAAGAGATCGCGTGGATGCCCTGCCTGGGGTTGAAGCGTTAAATCCAATCAGGCTAGTTTGTTAGTGGCGTGTCCGTTCGCAGCTAACCGGCGAATGTAAAGACTGGACTAAGCATGTAGTGCCGACGGTGTAGTAATTTCGGACGCGGGTTCAACTCCCGCCAGCTCCACCAAATTCTCCATCGGTGACACCAGAGTCATTCGATGAAGTCCTAAAAGCCCGCATGGCGTAAGCCCTGCGGGCTTTTTTGTGTCTTGAATTTGTCCTGCGAAGTCCGAAGAGAACTAATTAAATCCGAACCTTTTAGGCCCATTGATAGGCCCAACGAAAAGCTCTATTGTTTTCGTTGGGCCTAAACGCATGGAGACTCCCATGGCAAGAAAAATCAAGCCGTTAACCGATACGGAAATCAAAGCCGCCAAACCTAAAGATGCCGATTACCAGCTGTATGATGGTGACGGGCTTACTCTGTTAATCAAGTCCAGTGGTAGTAAGCTCTGGCAATTCCGTTACTATCGGCCTCTAACCAAGCAGCGAACCAAGCAGAGCTTCGGTGCCTACCCTGCTGTCTCACTTTCTGATGCGCGTAAACTGAGAGCCGAATCTCGAGTTCTATTGGCAAAAGATATTGATCTTCAGGAACACCAGAAAGAACAGGAGAGAAATTCTCAAGAGGCCAAAACAAACACCTTCTTGTTAGTTGCCGAGCGTTGGTGGAATGTGAAGAAAACCAGCGTAACAGAGGACTATGCCGACGATATCTGGCGCTCGCTTGAGATAGATGTTTTCCCAGCAATCGGTGATATCAGTGTCACTGAGATTAAGGCTCATACTCTGATTAAAGCTGTTCAGCCGGTTCAGGACAGAGGTGCATTAGAGACTGTTCGCCGCATTTGTCAGCGTATTAACGAAATCATGATTTATGCGCAGAACACAGGCCTGATTGATGCAGTTCCCAGTGTAAATATCGGAAAAGCGTTCGAGAAACCGCAAAAGAAAAACATGCCGAGTATCCGTCCGGATCTGCTTCCACAGTTAATGCAAACAATGTGTACGGCAAGTATCAGTATGTCAACGCGGTGCTTGTTCATGTGGCAGCTTCTCACCATTACCCGCCCTGCCGAAGCCGCTGAGGCACGATAGGATGAGATCGATTTTGATGCTAACGAATGGAAAATTCCAGCAGCTCGAATGAAGATGAACCGAGACCATACGGTTCCACTATCAGATGAGGCTATCTCAATTCTGGAAATAATGAAGTCCCTCAGCGGTGGCCGAGAGTTTATCTTTCCTAGTCGCATCAAACCAACCCAGCCAATGAACAGCGAAACAGTTAATGCCGCACTTAAGCGTGCTGGCTTAGGAGGCATACTCGTATCACACGGTTTACGTTCTATCGCTAGTACGGCACTCAATGAGGAAGGATTTCCGCCTGATGTTATTGAAGCAGCATTGGCTCATGTTGACAAAAATGATGTACGTCGCGCTTACAACCGCAGCGATTACCTTGAGCAACGTCGTCCGATGATGCAATGGTGGGCTGATTTTGTAAGCAAGGCCGACAGCGGGAGCATTTTTGATACTGGGAAAATGGGGTTAAAACTTGTGGGCTGAGTTTTTAGCTGGACTGATGTTTTCCCGTAAAAGGTGCATTGGCTTTGCATCAGGCGTCGTTCGTCGCGGGGAATTGGTGCTATTATCGGCATAGCTCAGTCCGGTTGGTGATTTTTGGCGATTGAACTGATCGCACAATCCGGGCTGAGTTCCCTTTAAGTGATCTACTATTCGGCGTAACTATTTAGTTCAAGCATTAATTTTTTTAATTGTGATATAAATGCAAATTTATGCATCACGATGTGCTTTCATACGACTCTCCATGTGAATTATAATGCCCATAAACCCTGTAATGTGACGTATGCACAAACCAATTTGCAAGACTCAATACGAAACTCGAACCTAACAGCATAAAACTTACGATTATTTTGGTTAATTGAAAGGTCAGAATAACACTAGGCAAGTGAAATTTTAAACAGCAAACCTAAGGAGAAATCATGATTGAAAATATCGTTGCAGATGAAAAACTATTAATAAAAAAACGAAGCGTTAAAGATCTTGCTGATTACATCAGGATAAGATCAGGCACCACACCAAACTACTCTTTATTTTTGGGCGCTGGGGCCTCAGTCACATCAGGGATTAGAACAGGTTTTGAACTGGTTCAGGAATGGAGGAAGGAAATCTTCAATCGTTTTGCAACTTCACCTTACACTGATTCAAAAGAAGCTGTTGATTGGCTTGCCAAGAACCATCCTGATTGGTATGACCAAAGTAACGAGTATTCTTCATTATTTGAGAAAAAATTTGATTTACCTTCTCAACGTAGACGATTTGTTGAATTACAAGTAGATAAAAGGCTTCCGTCTATAGGATATGCGTATCTCGTAGAATTATTTGAAACTAAATTTTTTGATACTGTGTTTACTACAAACTTCGATGACCTAATTAACGAAGCATTTTATCAGTTTTCTTCGGATAGACCGTTGCTATGCGCACACGACTCATCGATAAAGGGTATCTCGATAACTTCATCACGACCTAAAATAATAAAACTTCATGGCGATTATTTGTTTGATAGCATCAAAAGTTCGTTAAAAGAAACGGAGTCCCTTGAAAACAACACAAGAGAAAAATTGGGCGAATTCGCAAAGGAATATGGTCTAATATTTGTTGGTTATGCTGGTAATGATAATTCAATAATGGACGTCTTAAAATACCTCTTGAAACAAGAGGATTATTTAAGGAACGGCATTTATTGGTGTAAACGCAGGGGAGATCAAATATCCCCAGAATTATTTAAACTACTTAACCATGAAAAGGTTTATTGGGTAGAAATAGATGGCTTTGATGAGTTAATGGCTGAATTAGTTCATGAGCTAGGTAGCGAACTATCATTAAGCGGTGCCCAGAAATCAACCAAAAGAGAACGTATGATCCAGAATTTTATTTCTGATGAGTATAAACTAAACAAAAATGAGTATATAAAGAAAGATTTATTTAAATTAAAAAAACACACCCTAACACAAGACATATCTTCATTAATCAATGAACTTCATGACAGCGACAGCCAAAAAATACCTGAGGATGACTTTAAAAATTTATTGTTTGTAGATAATTTAATTCGTGATAAAAAATATAACATAGCCGAAGATAAATTAAACAAGCTAATCAAGGATGACATCAGCGATAATATGAAATCTAAATACTTAAGAAGACTAATAGATATAAAAGAAGACCAGAACAATACAAAATCCGCTTTAGATTATAGCGATAGATTGATTGAGCTAGATGAATTTAATCTCAACTACGCTTTATCCAGGACAAACATATTCCCAAAAGTAAAAGACAAAATACATTACCTAAAAGAGTTACATTGTAAATTCAAATACAGCGTTGATCTTAAAAATCACCTATCTAGGATTTCATTAAATTATTTAGAGGAAGAGGAAGAGGATGAAGATATCATCACTTTCTCTGAAATTTATATTCTCCTCGAGGAGAGTCTTAAACAAGATAGCGGCTTGAATAATCGTGCTTGGCGAATAAAATACGATACAATAAAGTGCCAGCACTTACCTAATCATAACAAAAAAGAACGTAACGCTTTACTATTGGATTTGTTAAATCAAATAAAATTCATTAACCCTATCCATGATACATATCTTTATCTGTATTCGACCTTCACTAATGAAGGTCATAAAAAACCAGAAATACTTGAGTGTATTGATGTATTATCGCATGCGTATGAGATTTCATCAAAAAACAAAAGGAGAAATATCTTAAAATATCTTTCAGCGTTACACCTTGGATTGTTTGAAACAGAATATGAGTCTGACACGCCTAACTTGATGAAAAACTTCATCACTAAATACGCAGAAGATGAAACAGAATCTTCAATTGCACCATTCATTATCTTTAAAGCCAGATACGAAATAGGCTGTAATAAGGATGTACCAACTGCTATTTCACTAGCTAAAGAGGCTATGGATAGTCCATGGCGACACAATCATATTCAAAGCATTGTTGATATATTATTAACAGACAAATCTAATATCCCGTTAGTCGAAGAGTTTTTGGAAAACCTGCCCAGAGATGTATCTGAAGTTCAGATATTAAAAGTTAAAGCTGACATTCTCTCATTAAAACGAGATTTTTCATCTGCTCTCAGTTTAATGGAAGAGGCGCATAAAAAGACATGGGATTTCGGAAGTTATTCCTTGGCAAAGGTGTACGCTAACCTCTTAGCAAAAGAGTATCATAAAGCAATTATAATTGCTGATGAAAGTCTTTTAAAAATAAAAGATTTCAGAGAAAGAGATGTACTAATAATCAACAGGGAAATAGCCAAGAAGAAACTTGGCCAAGAAGTTAAAAAGCATGAACTATTATCTATCATTGCACATCACCAATCCAAAGGTGCAGTGGCAATGTGCGCATTCTTCCTTGTTGGAGATGAACTAAATGCAAACAGGCAGCTACAAACTTGCATTGAACGCGATTACATGAATTATTTCACATTTTTAGAGTGGCCAGCATTACCAGATAATATTCTCGCTCGTTTTAGTTTAACCAATACTCAGGTTGCTTGAATTGAAGGGCGTAAATTTAAATATTATTTACGCCCTACTTAATGAAAACACCCTTCGTTAAATATCAGCTTTCGCAAGCGAGGCGGCAAAGTACTATCATCCTAAGTAATCAGACGACCATTTAATTCCCCCAAGGATAAATAGCTCTTTTTTTTGTCCATACTTCAAATTGTGAATTACGTCTCGTTCATTACTTTGATAAATCCATATTTATTGACAGGTCTTCGAGGCGCGGCAATGCCGCTATTTAAATTCGAAGGCTCAACGACTAAAAGCTTTGGAACGATGCGCCATTTGGCTGTCCGGGTCACATGTACCAGCTCAGAGCCCAAATGCGGGACGTAGATGCCCACGACTCTATACACTCTTCTTAGGCATTGACCTCGTCAGCCACGTTACGAGCTCCATGGACGGTCTGACTATCACGTGGGACATTCGCCCCACCCTTTGCTCCACGGTGTTCTTGAGGAAATAGAAACCATGAAGTGGGCTTTTGGTACGACGGATGAAGTCATACCTGGAGTTCAACAACGTTTTTAAAACATATGGCAGGTGCTTAACATTGCCTAAAACGCCTTGCAACTGTCGGAATTCGCCACGCGCAAGGTGTCTGTCGCGGCCAATTGCAGAGCGTGGAGCATTCCAGGGATAAGCACCGACGAATGTCTCATCGATGTGTTCCAAGAGCGGAGGCGGTGGCAAGGGGGCAATACGTCCCTGAAGTTCAACGGCCATTTGAAGTGAAGGCATCCAGACATTGCTTCGCTATGTGACCTGCCCCTAGGATTAGATACAACGCTAACTTAGTAAGTTCGGATCCTTCACTATCAGAATTACCCTTTCTCCAGGCAGCCGCAATTGGCAGCGTGCTCGATACGCTCAAGCTGATGGTGCTACAGATGGGCGAACCGCCGCGCAGCCTGATAGGATTTCGTAACGGGGTATTTGATACGACTAACCGTACGTTTAGCCCGCACCGCCGCGATAACTGGCTGCGAACGGTCAACAGCGTGGACTACTCCGCGCCGCGTCCCGGCGAAAATCTCGCAGACCACGCGCCCCACTTTTACCGCTGGTTAACGCGTGCTGTCGGGCACAATCACGACAAGCATGAGCGCATCCTCGCGGCGTTATTTATGGTGCTGGCAAAGCGCTACGACTGGCAAATGTCCCTGGAGGGAACTGGTCCAGGTGACAGCGGGAAAAGCGCTATATATTCTATAGCCACACTACTCGCCAGCCGCGATAACACCACATCAGCCACCATTGATACGCTCTCTCATTGCGAGAACGCGCCAGCGTGGTGGGATTTTCGCAGATTATTCTGCCCGACTAGGAGAGGTGGAGCAGTGACGGCGCGGGGATTGAGACGATTACAGGCGGCGATGCGGTAGCCATCGTTCCCAAATATCGCGATCCCTACTCAACTAAAATTCCGGCGGTGATTCTGGCGGAGAATAATAACCCAATGCGTTTTAGCGATAGCAGCGGGGCGTATCGCGACGCCAGATAATTCTGACGTTCCCGGAAGTAATACCGGCGAAAGAGCGCGACCCGCAGCTGCTGGAAAAAATTAGCGCCGAGCTGGCCGTCATCGTTCGTCATCTGATGCAGCGCTTTGTATCGCCTGATGAAGCGCGCGAGTTTTTACAGTCGCAGCAAACATCCGGCTAAGCGCTGGAGATAAAACGCTAAGCTGATCCTCTGGTTGATTTCTGTGGTTACCTGATGCCACTGGGCACGCCGAACGGGCTGTTTATAGGTAACGCCAGAATTCGTCCCATAACCCGAAGAGTTATCTCTATCATGCGTATCTGTCGTTTATGGAGTCGCGTGGACATCAGCACCCGTTAAGCCTGACGGCTTTCGGCCAGGCGGTGCCGTAGACTCTGAAGGAGTATGAGCGAGTGTTGCTCAAGCGCCGGACGAATAACGGCATACAGACCAACCTCATGCTGCATGAAGTCAGCGAGGCAGATTGGGTGCCGACATGTAGCGTTTGATAATCTCATCCCACACCAAAATGCTTAGGCCGGTTTGTGTGAGATGCATTCACTAATGCCGGTCTAAATCAGCAATAAACGATAAGCTGAACTAATGCAATGCAATACCACAATAAATAATAATAATTTACACCAACGATACAGCTCTTAATCCAGCATCAATTTATTTACCATCAAAAAATAGTTCTGGGAAGCAATAGCCTCCCCTTTATTTATAATCTACAATAATATATCATTGTAGATTAGTGAATTATAACTTTAGGAGTTACAATGAAGGATAAAATAAAAGAAATTGACACGCAGATTGAGATTTATTACTCTGCCAAAAACAAAATAGATGATCTTCGACAGCAGATAGCTGAAGAGAAGTGCCCTTTGAAAGTCGGCGATATAATTCAATACAAGAAAAAAAACAAAATCCACAAAGGAATAGTAAATAAAATAATATTCAAAGTTAAAAAAATGGAATTTTTGGGGCCAATAAAAGAAAATGAAGTTGGCTGGGGTGCATGTGGCGCTAGAATATTGAAAAGCACAGGTAAGCCTGGGGGGATTTCTTTTGGGATTAATGAATTTGAATACTTTTTTAAGGATGACATTTGGCAAGAAGAAGATTTAACTTTCGATGAGAAGATTGACCGATTATTAAGAGGTTAGAAATTCACACTGCTATTTCTTTATAATATCAAATTTACCTGCTCCCCATAGATTAACACGGTGCAATGTTAACAACTGTCTACCTTAACACGAAGCTCCAGCAGGAGAGCTAAAAGGTAAGGTTTAAGCAACACCCTGACTTAATAACACTGAACTATAAGATAGTTATCAGCAATTTAAAGCCAGAAGGAAACAAACCCGATTTTAAGCGCCAAGTCGAAAAAACCAGCCCTAGCTTTCATTAAATCACCTGAAAGCAGTCCTAAAATGTGGTTAATATTAAAAATATTAATGGGCATCCATACTTTGATTCGATTCTAACGAATCGAATCAAAGCACCAACACATTGAATGTGATTACTTAAAGAATTTATCATGGTTATTTATACCATTCTGCCTTAATAGCAGCAAAGTCCATTATTTTTCATTCTTCCTCCCAGAGTTGCCAGCAAGGAATATCACTCGAAGATGGAGAGTGAGTACATGGGTCAATTTAGACGATTGAAGCAAGAATTATAGATTCACCTACTAATAATGTTTCCCCTTGACGGAACGATGTCATTACATCGATCAACGAACCGAGCGAATCTGGAAGTAACTTTTTAACATATCCTTAATCCGCAGGATTGGTTAGGCGCATAGCAATAAATTTACTGCACTGTGAAAAATTTTTCGAATATTTCAGATGGATGTTGATTTGCCAGCAATAGGGTTGCACCATATTTTCGGCCTTCATTTACAATTCTCTCTATGGCTACTTTAGTAGAACGGCATTTCAAAAAATCACCACTAGAAACATACTTACGTGCCTCTTCATAAACTAGCAAAATAGGAATGTCATTATTAATTTTTCATTAGGTCTTTTTCAAAACGTATACACTTATATATATCCGCATTCAAAAACGAGACGTGATATAAGGGAGACTGTTATACTAAAAATTTCGAACGGAACTCCGCTCAGATCAATAACGGTTACGTTCCATTTATTTTTCGAAGAGTACCACAGCAAATCTTGGAGGTTTTCTTCGAATGTAATTTTCATGGATTGTTCACCAAGAAAGAAGTTTAATCCACTATCATTCAGCTTATTCTAAAGTCGATTCATAAAGTTCGTGATATTTCCATAGAGGCTATCCTGCGTGAATTTTGGTTGCCCCGCTTTTTCTTTATTAGTTGCCGCGTAGACTTCTCCAGTATCACCCATCTCTTTATTTTTTGCTATCGTGTACTCAAGAACCTCCCGAATATCGAATAGGATAGGAGTGTCAAGGTGAATATTTTATTTCTCTCTATCTGAACCAGAGAACTTCGCAAGACGGTCTTTAATTATGGCTTCTTTGAAAACATTTCTCTGATTATGATCGTTTGCCTCAGTATCAAGGAAAAACTCTTCCAGTTCTTCACTGTTAAGCATTCAATAAGGTAAGCATATATTGGAAATATCAATGTGATTTGCGGAGGGAAATGCTGATTCATACTCAGAATGCATATCGAAAACAATGATATAGGAATTATTTAATGAGAAAACACCTGTTTTTCTGAAACTGCCTTTTGAATAATTGTAGCTAAAGTATGTGATTTTCCTGAGCCGGTAGATCCGACAACTGCAATATGCTTGTTGAAAATTTGTTTCCGTTAACAGGAACGCTTGTGTTTGAGGATAATGTTGCAAAGCAAAAAGAAGCTTCTTTCGTCACCGAGTCTTCATATATTTTCTTTATGTCAGCGATCGTTGCAGGCTGAGCCTCTTTTGGTGGAATGAAGACTCCCATGGCAAGAAAAACCAGGCCATTAACCGATACGAAAATCAAAGCCGCTAAACCTAAAGATACCGATGACCAGCTGTATGAGGGTAACGGGCTTACTCTGCTAATCAAGTCCAGTGGACTGCCAGTTCCTTCACTAACACCCCCTGACAAAGCAACGAATCAAAAAAATAACTCAGGTGTCTGAGCCCTCGTTGCTTTACTCCTTCTAATCTGAAGATCTCAGCGAAGCCGCAGAGTTGCCCAAGGCAGGCAAAGCCGGAACCGGTTTGCGGCGCTATAAGGGAATTGCCAGGCCTGACCAGAAATCAACGTGCCGTCGCCCGTTTCCGCAGTCGAGTCGTTCGTCGTATCGTCCCTCATACCGCAGGCTGGCTGGCCCTCGCAAGGCGGCCATCCATTGGTGTTGCTTCAACAGGCCACCGGGAACCGGTAGGACCATTCTTCTGCGGGATAATAAGAAGCGTGATACAGGTCACATTCACTATCCCTGTTAATAAAAACATGTTTTAAAAAACAGTATTGACCTTAAGTCTCAAATAAGTACATTAGTACATAGCAGCACAATGAAAGTGGTTAATCAGTTAGTAAATTGGTGGTTAATCAGTTAGTAAATTGAAGGCAGTACTGGGTTAAGCCATTTTGCTTTACAGGCCACGAAGTTTGTTGTTTGGGATGTAGTTCGCTTTCAGGCCTCGTAGTGATTGTGCTGGTTCGCAAAATGGTAGTGTTAGCGCGACGATTTAAGGCCTTGTTTTTCTAGTTGATGCTGATGGTTCCTTTTTTTGATGGTAACCGTATCAGCAACGGGCAACGAATCAAAGAGTATATGTCGCGATGGGTGATGTGCTTGTTTAAGTTGCCACGCTTAGGTTTTGAAAGCGCAGGCGGTGTTTAACGAGATAAATAGAGGGAGGATTATTAGTATTAATGCCCAATATTATCTGTAGTGAACGGGTACATTTGAAAGCAGTATAAATAGCAGTATCACTTTTTAAGTCCATTAATGTTAAATTTGAAGTCTGTAGTACCTTAAAAGCCCTGGCTGCAACGGTCAGGGCTTTTAAGATCACTACCTATTGAAATTGTAAGTTTCCCCAACAGATTGCTGACACAATTCATCTGGCTTTTGAACGCTCAGGAGTCAACGAGGCGTCCTCAGTTTCCCTACACACCTTATGAAAGCAGTGATACGCGACTGATTCATTTCTACCGCGTGGTGAACTGCCCCCAGCATTAGATACAACGCTCAGTGAGTAATGTCGGATCCTGACCCGCTCCCAGCGCGTAATGATTGCCCGAGTATCAAACGGTGAAATTACCCAACCACTCAAGCGATATAGCGATATAGCGATATAGCGATATAGCGATATAGCGATATAGCGATATAGCGATATAGCGATATAGCGATATAGCGATATAGCGATATAGCGATATAGCGATATAGCGATATAGCGATATAGTGATATAGTGATATAGTGATATAGTGATATAAATTTAACTGAAAAATAAAAATGATGCTGCATTAACATGCAGCATCATAAAAACTTAACGGAACGTTATTTCTTTTTAAACAATTCAAGATTGACGTTTTTGAAGTTAGTATCATCGCCGACGGTAGCGACCACTTTGTAATAGCAGTCATCAGGCGAAATATCACCGAGCGTTTTGCACTTCTCATCCGCTTTTTCTGAAAACTGCTTATGACCCACGGCAGGCAGGCCATCCTGAGAGAATGACAGATCGCCGATTTTAGAATAATTACTGACTTCTTCATCCGTTATTTGGTGTGCAGCAAGTACTGAAGTAGAGAACAGAGCGGTCAGGGCAAGCACTGAAATCATATATTTCATAGCAATAATCCTTTTTTTTACGGGGCTTTTAAAACATAGCAAAACTATGTGATACGTCAAATGTGGGCGGATATCATTTTTTTGTAATATTTACAATCCTTCCTGATTCGCCTTGTAAGCTGATTGATAAGCTAAAACTCATATACGGCTATTTGGACGCGGCATGGAGCAAGCCATTAGTCTATCAACGTACAATTTCCTACTGGGGCTCAACTTCGGCAGCAGCTGCGCGAAGAAGCCCTTCACTGTCTGAAAATTTATTTACCGTGCCTGATGGCGCTCGGCAAGCGTTCACACTGCTGCTCTACGGCGATCGCGGCGCTGGCGGCCTGATATCAATGGGTCAGCGGGAGCTTCAGCGGGTGCCCCTCCCCTGGCCACAGGATAACACCTCCCTGCGATCAAACTGCTTCATGAGGGTGATAGCTATAACTGTTATTCACTTGGCCTCCAGTGGTTTAATCTCTATTTAAATAACGAGATAAATTTTAATATATAAATGATAATTCCAACAATTTATTAACAAGACTAATCACTTATACTCTGCATTCCACGCGGCATTGCTTCGTCAATTATTTAAAAAGTTCATTTTTGGCTAATCTCGTTTAAGAATGGTAGAAAAATCCGAGCGTATGATTCACCCATACAGAAACTGACTCATACAGGAATTAATATCATGAAAAAGATCGCTATCGCCTCCGCTGTTGCACTTACTTCCCTTTATGCTGGTCTGGCATCAGCTAACAACGGTGTCTATGTTACCGGTGAAGTAGGTTCATCGATTATTAATATGCATGACACCAAAGCGGACTATTCAAACGGTGATTTCAGCAACAACACTAAATTTAAAAATAAACGTGACGGTGTATTCGGCGGCGGCCTGGCAGTAGGTTACGACTTTAACGATCAGTATCAGGTTCCTGTAAGGGTCGAAATTGCCGGACACTTCAGAGATAATGCGAAAGAAGATCAGAGTTTTAGCAATGGAAACGGCCAGTCTGAATCCATTAAAAATAAAGTGCGCATGGACACCTATATGGTGAATGGCTACTACGATTTTTATAACTCAACCGCTTTCACCCCATATTTAACCGCCGGCCTGGGTTTATCTCACCTGGTACATAAAGCCTCAGATGATAATGGCGCGGGTATGTCTGCCAATACTAACAACTTTGCATGGGGCGTGGGTGCCGGTGTGAAATATGCCGTGACTTCAGATATCTCTGTTGACGCAAGCTACCGTTATATCGATGGTGGTAAAGTGACTAACGGTGGAAATAAAAACTGGGGTTCGACTACCGACTCTCTTAATGTCAGCTCTAAAGCCGCATCGAACGATTTAATGGTTGGTGTTTCCTACAAGTTCTAAGCGTTTTACAGGGATAGTTGGCTGCACTATCCCTGTATTTTTCTCACTCAATGACACGCTACAAAGAAAATATCTCACAGGATAGAATACCGGTATGCACCCGGTTTTTATTCGTTTCCCTCCAAACTACGCGCCGGAAACCCTCCCTCCAGCTGTAAAGCTGCGCATAGTTATTGCAGAAACATTACCCGCCTCTAAACAATAAAGTGAATATGCTTTTTGCCGTGGAAGCGGGAGGTTTCAATCTTCGTTTTTACCCGGAATACGTCCCACAGCAGCGCTTCTGACAGAATATCCTCGGGTGTCCCGGTGGCAACGATTTGCCCGTTCTGCATCACAATAAGCGAATCGCAGAACATCGAAGCGTGGTTTAGATCGTGGATGGCCACAATGCTGGTGACGGATAACTCGCTGATCAGCTGCATTAACTGTATCTGGTGGTGGATATCCAGGTGGTTGGTCGGTTCATCCAGCAGGATTTCGGTAGGAGTCTGTGCCAGTGCGCGGGCGATATGGACCCGCTGCCGCTCTCCGCCGGAAAGACTCAGCCAGCCCTGTTCGCTTTTTTCCAGCATATCCACTCTTTGCAGGGCCGCGGTGACGGTTTGGTCATCGTGCGTGCTCCAGTTCGAAAAAGGGGTGTGATGTGGAATACGCCCAAGCTTCACCACGTCACGAACGCGCATATTGGCATCGGTCATACCGTGCTGCTCAACGAAGGCCACCCGTCGGGCAAGCTGTTTTTTAGCGATGCGGGAAATGTCCTGTCCGTCCAGCGTCACGCGCCCGGCATGCGGGCGGCGCAGACCCGCGAGGATACGCAGCAGTGAGGATTTACCACAGCCGTTAGGACCAATAAGCCCGACGGTTTCGCCACGAGCAACGTTAAGAGAGACGTCGTTGACGATGGTTTTTTTACCGACCTTCCAGGTGATATTGCCAGCGCTGATACTCATCACTTGCTCCTTGAGCGGTAGATAATCAAGGCAAAGAAAGGCACTCCGACCAGCGCAGTCACCACGCCCACGGGAAGGCTCTGCGGCGCAATCAGCAGGCGCGAAGCGATGTCAGCCAGCACCATCAGGATCGCACCGGCCAGCGCGCTGGCAATCAGTAACGTTCGGTGCAGCGGGCCAAAGAAGTAGCGCATAACGTGGGGAACCACCAGCCCGACAAAGCCGATAGAGCCGGCCATGCTGACGATGGTCGCGGTGATCAGTGCCGCGGTGGTAAACAGCGCCAGGCGTACCCAGGGAACGGCGATGCCCAGCGAGGCGGCCGCATCATCACCAAAGGTAAAGGCATCCAGCGCCCGCGAATAGTAAAGGCAAACGGCCAGTCCGATCAGCACCACGGCCAGCACCAGCTGAAACTCAGGCCATCTCACGCCGCTGAAACTGCCCAGCAGCCAAAACATCACATCGCGGGCCTGCTGTGCGCTGGCGGAGGTGCTGATGGTGTAAGCGGTAATCGCATTAAACAGCTGGGAAGCCGCCACGCCCGCCAGAATGGTTCGTTCATTCCCGCCGCGGGCACCGTTAGTCAACAGGGCAACAAACACAAAGGCCGCCAGCGCCCCGGCAAATGCGCCGGCAGAGAGCGATACCGCCCCGCTCCCCAGCCCCATCACAACGATTAAAACCGCCCCGGTGGAGGCACCAGCGGAAACGCCGAGCACGTAAGGCTCGGCCAGCGCATTCTTCAGCAGGCTTTGTAAAACGGCGCCGCAGATAGCTAACCCGGCCCCGCAGCAGGCCGCCACCAGCGCGCGGCTGAGGCGAAAGTCCCAAATCACACTCTCGTAAATGCGATTAAGCGGAACCGCGGTCAGCCCCATTTTATTGCTGACGGCATAAAAGACGTTTTGCAGCGGGATTGAAAGCTCCCCTACGCTGACGCCCACTGCGATGGTCAGGAACAGCACCACGATGGAGAGAAAGAGCGCGGTGCTCAGAAACATCCCCTGACGCGACGGGTTAACGGCACTCGTCATCAGTTGAGTCCCAGTTTTCTCAGCTGTTCGCCGATCTGCTCAGCGCCGTAGATCGTCCTGATAGTCGGGTTCATCGCCTGGCCGTCCATCACCACGATGTGGCCTTTTTTCACCGCGTCCAGCTGGCTGACGGCAGGATCGCTTTTCAGGAATTTAATTTTTTCTTCGGCGTTATCCAGCGCCCAGCGGTTGCGATCCAGGCTGGAGACAACGATCACATCCGGATTGGCAGCGATAATGCTTTCCCAGCCGACCGTTGGCCATTCGGTTTCAGAGGTGATGGCGTTATGGCCGCCCAGCACGTTGGCAATAAAGCCGGATGCGCTGTTTTTACCGCCGACGTAGGCGTCAGCAGAAGGAGAAGAGCTTGAGAACCAGAAAACATAGGAGAGATCGTGTTTATTTTTACCGAACTCCTGGCGCAGATCCGCTTCACGTTTTTTGAAGTCGGCAATAACGGCCTGACCGCGATCTTCCACGTTGAAGATTTTGGCAAAGTCTTCGATCTCTTTAAACAGGTAGGTCATATCCCACAGCTGCTGACGGCTTCCGTACATATCTCCGGTGGCTTTTTTAGTGGCGCACATGCCCGGCGACACATAGCTGTTCACCCCCAGGGTCATCAAATCTTCACGCTTGGCAACCTTACTCTCTGGCCCCAACAACAGCGGCAGCTGCGCCGGTACGAAATCCGGATTTTGCGCCAGCACGGATTCAAGGGTCGGGATCTCTACCGTCAGCGTTTTAATTTTTGCATTCTGCTCAGCCAGCTGCGGCAGCACTTTTGTCGGCCAGAAAGCGCTGGCGACCACCTTATCCTCCAGCCCCAGCAGCAGCAGGATCTCCACGGTATTTTGCCCCAGCGCCACCACGCGTTCTGGCGGCTGGGTGAAGGTTTCTTTATACCCACAGTTCTCAATGGTCAGAGGATAGGTAGTTGCCAGAGCAGAACTGACCGACGCAAACACCATGCCTAACGCGCAGATGACCTTCTTCATTAAACACTATCCTTTAGAGAAATCGTTATCGAAAACGTAAGTGATACTAAGAATGCAAATGAAACTCATTATTGAGGCGGAGTTTTATACAATGGGCTATAGGGGGTGTCAATGAGAGATAATTCTTGAATGTGACTATTGCCGGGGATGAGTACTGAGAGATGAACGGGGGCAGCAGGGGATGCGGTGCCCCCCTCTTTTCTACTCTCGGATTTCCCGCAGATACTTGTAAACGGTCGTCCGGCCCAGCGACAGTTCGCCCGCAATTTATCGGTTCTCAGGCGAACGAAGTCCCGGCTGCGTTGCAAAACAAGCCCTATCCGCGTGCTCCGTTTAACGTTCGCCTGAGAATTTACGCAGGCCAGCTCACATTTTTGTTGGCTGGCGATTGAAAAAGACCTAACCCGCTAAGATAATCCGCCGAAATACCCCATTTTTATGATGGCGTGCTACTGCGAAAGCAGGCAAGACCAAAATAGAAATGCTCTCCCGCCAAGGGGAGCGTTCCTGTTTTGGTCTTTTTTTTTGCCCCAACACCAGGAAACACCATGAACTATAACGAAACGGCAGACAAAATCCTTCACTCTGTGGGAGGTGCGGAGAATATCCGTATGCTTACCCATTGCGCGACCCGGCTGCGCATGGAGTTCAACGACCGCGCGAAGGTTAACGATGCGCAGATTGGTACGATCCCCGGCGTGATTAGCGTGGTGGAGAAAGGCGGTCAGTTCCAGATCGTCATCGGCAATGAGGTTCAGCAGGTCTATCGCCTGCTGACAAAGGCGCTGCCGGAGAAGAAAACGCCCGCAGGCGCGGGCAAGGACGCCAAACCGGTCGGCCTCTTTTCGCGCATCATCAGCGTTATCTCAACCACCTTTACCCCGGTGATCCCGGCGATTACCGGCGCGGGGATGATCAAGGCGCTGCTGGCGATCCTCAAACTGACGGGGGTCATCAGTGAAACCAGCTCGACCTATCAGCTGCTGAATATTATTGCTGACGCCGCCTTCTTCTTCCTGCCGGTACTGCTGGCCTACGGCGCGGCGCTGAAGTTTGAATGTAACCCGATTCTGGCGATGACTTTGGCAGGCGTACTGCTGCATCCGGGGATCGGCCAGATGCTGGCAACGGGCAAGGCGGTCGATTTTGCGGGTATCAACGTCCTGCTTTCCGACTATGCCGGGTCGGTGCTGCCGATCATTCTGACGGTATGGCTGATGTCGTGGGTCGAACGCTTCGCCGAAAAGGTTTCACCGTCCATCATTAAATTCTTCGTTAAACCGATGCTGATCCTGCTGATCACCGCGCCGCTGGCGCTGGTGATCGTAGGACCGGCGGGGATCCTGCTTAACGATTTGGTGGCCGCGGGTGCGGGCGCCATCGACCGCCACGCCAGCTGGTTAATTCCGATGCTGATGGGCACCCTGCAACCCTTCCTGATCATCACCGGCACCGCCTGGGCGATGACGCCTATCGCCACCGGGCAGCTGAGTAAAAACGGTTTTGAGATGATCAACGGACCGGGCATGCTGGCCTCAAATATCGCAATGGGCGCGGCGACGCTGTGCGTGGCACTGAAAACTAAAAATAGTAACCTGCGCCAGCTGGCCTCATCCTCGGGCTTTACCGCCCTGCTGGGAATAACCGAACCGGCGCTGTACGGGGTGCTGCTTAAGTATCGCCGGGTGCTGATTGCCGCGATGGTCGGCGGCGGCTGCGCCGGGATCTACGCCGGCGTTAGCGGACTGGTGCGCTACGCGTTCGTCTCCCCTGGCCTGGCCGCGCTGCCGGCGTTTATCGGCGAAAATCCGATGAATATCGTGCATGCGCTGGTGACCTGCGCTATTGCCATTGGGGTGACCTTTACCCTGACCTGGTTTATCGCCTTCGAAGATGCGCCTGAAGAGCAAGAAACCTCTGACGAAACGCCGCCTGCCGCCAACCCGAAAAGCGAGGGAGAGGTTGAGGTGCTTAGCCCGCTGCGCGGCCCGGTAGTCGCGCTGAGCGACGTCAATGATGACGTCTTTTCCGGTGGCCTGCTGGGAGAAGGCGTGGCGATACGTCCGCAGGAAGGCGTGCTGCGCGCACCGTTTAACGGTACGGTAATGATGTTCCTCCCTTCCTGCCATGCGGTGGGCCTGCAAAGCGAAAGCGGTGTTGAGCTGCTGATCCATATCGGTATTGATACCGTTAACCTTAACGGCCAGCACTTTAGCTCATCGCTGAAGTTGGGCGATGAGGTTAAAGCCGGCCAGGCGCTGATCCACTTTGATATCGCCGCCATTGAGCAGGCCGGTTACGATCTGATTACCCCGGTCATCGTGATAAACGGCGACGATCGGCATTCCCTGCACCTGACCGCCGCCGCGCAGGTCGATTACGGCGATCGTCTGATGGTACAAACCGCAAAGGAGAACCAGGCATGATTTATCAACGACAGACCCCGTTCCCGGACGATTTTTTATGGGGTGCCTCCACCTCGGCCTATCAGGTTGAGGGCGCGTGGAATGAAGACGGTAAAGGAGCGTCGGTGGTTGATATGCTCAGCCATCCGCCGGGAACCGCGGACTTTCGCACGGCCAGCGATCACTACCACCGTATGGAGGAGGATGTCGCTCTGATGGCGGAAATGGGGCTGAAGGCCTACCGCTTTTCCGTGGCCTGGTCGCGGGTGATCCCGGACGGTGACGGTGAGGTCAATCCCGCCGGGCTGGGCTTTTATCATCGCCTGATTGATGCCCTGACGCGTCACCGGATCACGCCGATTGTCACGCTGTACCACTTCGATCTGCCGTGGGCGATGGAGTTGAAAGGCGGCTGGCTGAACCGCCGCACCGGGGAGGCGTTCGTGCGCTATGCCCGCCTGCTGTTCAGCGAGTTTGCCGATAAAGTTCCGCTGTGGCTGACGATCAATGAGCAGAACACCATGATCCTCCATCCCGGTGCGATCGGGGTACCGGAAGGTCGTGAACTGCCGGATAAAAAGGCGCTGTACCAGCAGAATCACCATATGATGCTGGCCCAGGCGCAGATCTTTGACCTGTGCCACCGCGAGTTTCCCGGCCTGCGCATCGGCCCGGCGATCAACACCACCTCCATGTACGCCGAGAGCTGTAAACCGGAGGATGCGATTGCCGCCCATAACTGGGAAACGCTACGCTGCTGGAGCTTCCTCGACGTCGCGGTACACGGCCGTTATAACGCCCTGGCGTGGGCCTACTTGCAGGATCGCGGTCTCGCCCCGATCACAGAGCCGGACGATGCGCAGATCCTGCAACGGGGGCGGCCTGACTTTATTGCCATCAACTACTACTCGACCGCGACCATTGCTGCCAGCCGGGGCGACGGTGGAGATGTCGCTCCGCGCGCCGGCGACCAGCAAATTATGCTGGGCGAAGAGGGAGTCTATCGGCCCGCCGAAAATCCGTGGGTCGGCAAAACCCCTTACGGCTGGGTTGTCGATCCCGTCGGGCTGCGCCTGACGCTGCGCAAGGTCTGCGAGCGCTACGGCCTGCCGATCCTGATCACTGAAAACGGTATGGGCGCGCCGGACAAACTCGAGCAGGACGGAACGGTGAACGATACCTACCGCATTGCCTTCCTGGCGGCGCACATTGAGCAGATGAGCCTGGCGATTGCCGACGGCGTTGATCTGATGGGCTACTGTCCGTGGGCGGCTATCGACGTGGTCAGCACTCACCAGGGCTATGCCAAGCGCTACGGTTTTATTTATGTCGATCGCGGTGAGGACGATCTGAAGAGTCTGCAAAGGATCCGCAAACGCAGTTTCTGGTGGTATAAGGATGTTATCGCGCAAAACGGTCGCCACGACGAGTCACAGAGATGATTGTTCAGAAAGTGCTTAATAATAGCCTGGTGCTCTCTACCGATGACGATAACAGGGAGGTTATCGTCATGGGGAAAGGTATCGGCTTCAACAGCAGGCCCGGGGATAACATCGCCCCGGAGAAGATAGAGAAGCTGTTTGTCACTCAGGCGCTCGGCACACGCAGCGGCTATCTTGAAGCGCTTTCCGCTATCCCGGATGACGTTATCGAGATGGCCGCGATGATTATTTCCCGCGCCAACGAGCGGCTTACCAGCAAAGTGCGCGAACAGATTTTCTTTACCCTCGCCGATCACCTGATGTTCGCCATTGAACGCAGCCGTAAAGGGATCGCGATTCAAAACCGCCTGCTGCCGGAGGTTCGACGTTTTTATCCGCAGCAGTTCCGCGTTGCCAGCGAGGCGGTGGCATTGATTCGCCAGCGGTACGGCATTGAGCTGCCGGAAGAGGAAGCCGGCAATATCGCCTTTCACCTGGTCAACGGCCAGAGCGAGGGCGATGACGTGGCACAGACCATGCAGTCGGTGAAGATGTTAAAGGATATTTTTAATCTCGTGCAGTATCACTTTAAGCAGCAGATTGATACGGAGTCGATTAACTACGCGCGTTTTCTGGTCCATATGCAGTTCTTCCTCCAGCGTTTACAGGAGGGTGAGCTGGACACGGCGCGGGACAGCTTCCTGCTGGTGCAGGTGATAAAAGAGTACCCGCACGCCTATCGCTGCGCCCTGCTGGTCGGCGATTACGTCAAGTCCCAGCTTTCGGTGACGCTCGGCGGCAATGAACTGCTGTGGCTGACCGTCCATCTGGTACGGATCGCCGGGCTGGACTGAAAAGACGTTAGTATGCCTCAACGGTAAACGCCCGGCGATCTGCCATCAGGCTATCCACCTCATGTTCCAGCAGGCGGACCAGGGACGCACTCGCCTGCGACACATCGGTTTCAAAAAGCTTTTCCGCCATGATTTCCCGCTGCCGCTGCTTATTATCCTTATTGAGCGCCAGGCTGAAGACATCATTAATATTTTCATCATCGAAGAGATAAGCAAAATCCACGTCCGGGACCAGGCCGAAGTCAGGCTCAAACGAACGATGCGATCCCGGCGCAATATCCAGTCGCATGATCGGTTTTTTAGTCAGCAGAAAATCAAACATAATCGATGAATAGTCGGTAATTAACAGATCGAACTGCTTCAGGTGCGGATACATATCCACGGAAGGATTGATATAGAAGCAGCGATCGGCCAGTTCACGGCTGGCCTCATTATTGACGTGCAGCGGATGGCTTTTGATAAACAGGCTGGCATTATGGCGTTTGCATAATTTTGCGAGGCGCAAGATGATCCCGGTTGAGGCGGTAAGCAGCGTGCTCTCCCCCCGCTGCCATGTCGGGGCGAAAAGGATCGTCTTATGCTGCCGACTTTGCAGCGCAGCCACTATTTTTTCCGGCAGTTCGCTGCCAATTCGTTCATTTTCCGTTGCCGGGCGCAGGATAACCTCATTGCGAGGATAGCCGGCCCTGACAATCCGCCGACAGCCAAAAAAACGCTTAAAATGGCCGTCAACGGATGACGAGGGACTCAGCACACAGTCAGCCCGGGACGCAAAGTCCAGCGGCCTTCTGAAAGCGTAGTCCGTTACATCAAGATGCGTTGCCAGTCCCAGCAGCAGATGCTTTACCGAGATACCGTGCCACAGCTGAATATGCCTGGCCCCGGCAAGCGATGCAAACAGCTCCTCGCTGCCGTTCAGACTTTGGGAAGGATTGACGGAAAATACCGCCACGGCGGCGGAGAGGAACAGGCGCAGCGTATCGGATACTGTTGCCGGAGAGATAAGATGGCACGGCAGATTTTGTTCCTTCAGCGAGGCAATAATATGTTCTTCGCTGCTGCACCAGACGGCGGTAAATGTCGGGGCTTGTTCAAGCGCACGCAGATAAAGGTATTTTGTATTGTCGCTAAAATACTCGCGGCCAAAAAACAGCACGACCCGCTCTTTTACGTTTCTTGCCGACAGAATTTCAAGACGATGGCTGAATTCACTTTTCACACTCAGAGCCTGCTATTATCGCGCATAGGTGGGGAATAACAGCGACACCACCGCACAGGATCTTAAGTGTTAAGATAACTAATTATGACCATCGCGCATGAAGATGGACTTCGGATAAACAAAGGTAGAAAGCTATGCCCCAAAGGAAAGCGACGCTCATCGGATTGGTTGCCATACTGCTGTGGAGCGCGATTGTGGGGCTGATTAAAAGTGTCAGTGAAGGGTTTGGTGCGATTGGCGGCGCGGCGCTGATTTACACCGGTAGCGCGCTGTTACTCCTGTTTACCGTCGGCTTCCCGAACATTCGACAATTTCCCCGCCGCTATCTGATTATTGGCAGCGTGCTGTTTGTCAGCTATGAACTCTGCCTGTCGCTGTCGCTGGGATTCACCCACAGCGGTCGTCAGGCGATTGAGGTTGGCATGGTCAATTACCTGTGGCCAGCCTTAACCATCGTGCTTTCGGTGATGGTTACGCGCCAGCGGGCCAGCCCGTTAATGATCCCCGGCGCGATCCTTTCCGTCATCGGCATCTGCCGCGTGCTGGGGGGAGACGCAGGTTTTTCGCTGGTCGACATGTACGGGAATATTATGGATAACCCGCTCAGCTACGGTCTGGCACTGAGCGGCGCGATAATATGGGCGATCTACTGTGTGGTGACGAAGACCATTGCGCAGGGAAGCAACGGCATTACGCTCTTCTTTATTTTAACGGCGCTGACGCTGTGGATAAAATTCCTGCTCTCGCCGGGGCCGGAATTTGTTTTATCGCTTTCGGCCTGGGTTAGCCTGGCACTGGCCGTGATCTCGATGAGCTTCGGCTACGCCGCATGGAACATCGGCATTCTGCACGGCAACGTCACTGTGCTGGCGGCCGCATCGTACTTTATTCCCATTATTTCGGCGATGATGGCCGCAGTTATGCTTCATTCGCCGCTCTCCGTCTCATTCTGGCAGGGGACGGCAATGGTGAGCCTGGGTTCGCTGGCCTGCTGGTGGTCAACCCGCGCGGCGGCCTGTAAAACGCGCACGGATAAAGCCAGTCAGTAAGGGACGAAGCATCGCCAGCAACGTCCAGGCATTCTGCCAGGCCGGGGTAAGCGTCCCGGCACGCCCTCACCGACCGCCCGGTTTTCTAGCCAGCAGCGTGGCAAAACGTAGTTTGATGCGGTTGCCCTGTTCGTCGGTTCTGTGCAGCGCCCCAACGTTTTCGTTATATTTAACGATCTCCCACTCCGGGTAATACGCCTTCAGTTCACCGCTTTTAAAAGTGAACGAGAAGAAAGGGATCTGGCACGGATAGTCTTCACTGTCCATCGCCGCGACAATCAGGTTATAACCGCCGGGCGCGGTGCATTCCTGCATGGTGTGAATTAATGACGGAATGCGTTCGCGATTGAGGAACATCAGCACGACCGTTGAAAGGATGAAATCATAGCTGCCGCTAAAGGTATCGCTATTGAGATCCTTTACCTGTCCCTGAAAATGCGACAGATTTTCCTGACGGGCCAGCTCCAGCATCGTCTCGATGCCGCTCTCATTTCTGTCCCAGGCGGTAACGTCGAAGCCTTTAATGCTGAGATAAAGCGCGTTGCGCCCGCCGCCGCAGCCGAGATCCAGCGCTTTACCGGCCGGAATACGCTGCGCGGCCTCAACCACTTCGGAATGCGTGGCGGTCAGCTGATATTTTTTGGCGAAGTAATCTTCCGGCGTACAGTAAAAGGCCAGCTGGCACTGCAAATCGTCTGAAAAGGAGGCGATACGATGCCACTGCTGCGGCGCAACGAACGGGATCTCGCTCTCAGCGGTAAAGTGAAGCGTCTCGGTGACGTCTCCCGCCTCATTCATCATATCGAAGTTCATCGATCCGCGAATAATCGTCAGCTTTGCCCAGGTGCCCTCTTTAGTATTGTGCTTGCGGGTAAAGGCCTCCGGCAGGCTGGCTTTGTCCCACTGCGGCATCACTTTATAAACCCGTAAATCGTTCATCGGCAATATCCTTGAAAACATGATCGTTACCCGTTGTTTTGCAAATCACGGGCCACTTTTATCATCATTATTTTTCAATACGTTAAAATAGCCTGTGTCATTCTGACCCTGGCAGGATATAGTCATAAAGACCCTAACCGTGTCGGAATGACAAGATGAGCTTATCGATGCATGCGGTGGCAGATATGGCCATTGCGCTTCAAAACGGACTATCCCGCCAGGACCGCTTTCAGAAACTGATTGGCAGCGTGCGTCGTCTGCTCGGGGGCGATGCCAGCGCGCTGCTGCGCTATGAAAATCTGCTTTTTCGCCCGCTGGCTATCGACGGGCTTTCCGCCGACGTGCTGGGCCGCCGCTTCTCCCTCAGCGCCCATCCGCGTCTTGAGGCCATCGCCAGGGCCGGTGACGTGGTACGCTTTCCGGCGGACAGCCTGCTGCCCGATCCCTATGACGGACTGATCCCGGGGCATGAAGAGCTGAAGGTTCACGCCTGCATCGGTCTGCCGCTGTTTGCCGATCAGGAGCTGATTGGTGCGCTGACGCTCGACAGCCTGAACCCCGCGCAGTTTGACGATTTCAGCGACGAGGAGCTGCGGCTGATTGGTGCCCTGGCGTCATCGGCACTGAACAATGCCCTGCTGATGGACGCGCTGGAGAAGCAGGCTCTGCCCGTGATGCGCGGCGGCTACGGCACTCCTCAGGCGGTCGGCCACAATGAAGAAGAGACCATAGGCCTGTCGCCGGTCATGCTGCGCTTAAAGCAGGAAATCGGCATCGTCGCCGACTCCGGGCTGAACGTTCTGATCACCGGGGAAACCGGGGTCGGTAAAGAGCTGGTTGCCAACGCCGTACACGCTCAGTCTTCGCGCAGGGCACAAAAGCTGGTGTATCTGAACTGCGCGGCGCTGCCGGAAAGTGTTGCGGAGAGCGAGCTGTTTGGCCATGTGAAGGGCGCGTTTACCGGTGCGATCCACCATCGCATCGGTAAATTTGAGATGGCCGACGGCGGCACGCTTTTTCTCGATGAGATTGGCGATTTATCCCTGGTGTTACAGGCTAAACTGCTGCGCGCGATCCAGTATGGCGATATCCAGCGGGTCGGAGATGATACGACACATCGCGTCGACGTCCGCATTCTTGCCGCCACCAACCGTGATTTGAAAAGTGCCGTGGTTGCCGGACGTTTTCGCCTTGATCTGTTCCACCGCCTGAGCGTTTTTCCGCTGGTCGTTCCGCCATTAAGGGAGCGAGGGCAGGATGTCGTGCTGCTGGCTGGATTCTTTGCCGAGCAGATCAAAGCCCGCCTTGGCGTCACGCAGCTAAGCATTGCGGATGATACGCTGGCCCTGCTTCAGCGATATCGCTGGCCGGGTAACGTGCGCGAACTCCGCCACGCCATCGAGCGTGCGGCTATTCTTGCGCGCGCTTCACAAAACAGCAGTGACGTCGTGCTGCGCCGTGAGCTGTTCGACCTGCCCGACGCTGAGTCTCTCCGCGAAACGCCCGCTGCCGCCGATGAAGATAATGCGGATGAGCAGGATCTTCAGCTGGCGACCCAGGCCTTTCAGCGCCGCTTAATCCGTCGTGAGCTGCGGCGGCACGAGATGAACTGGTCGGCCAGTGCGCGGGCCCTGGGGCTGGATGCGGCAAATCTTCACCGGCTGGCGAAACGGCTGGGCATGAAATAACCGCCGACAGATTAACCGTCCGATCCTTCGCCCGGCTTTATGGTTAAATATCACCTGTCCGCTGTGCGGCAACGATCCCCCGTAAGGAGCAGAGAGCCATGGTATCACCCCGCTTATTTATTATTCACGGTTATACGGCAGGCCCGCATCATCACTGGTTTGACTGGCTGAAGAACGAAGCCGAAGCGCTGGGCATGAGGGTTACCGTACCCGCCCTGCCGGACTCGCAGCACCCCGACGATACGCTGTGGCAGGCCGCGCTGGAAGAGTGCGTGGGAGAGATCGATAACCGGACGTGGTTCGTTGGCCACAGCCTAGGCTGTATAACCGCCCTGCGCTATCTGAACAGGCAGCCGACCGGCCAGGATGCCGCAGGCGCAATCATGGTGGCCGGTTTTAGCGAATCCGTACCGCCGCTGCCGGAGCTGGACCCTTTTATGTCCGAGCCCTTTGACGCCGCGCGGATTGTGCAGCGGGTTCCGCACCGCGCCGTGATTGCTTCTCTGAACGACAGCATCGTCCCGCCCGATCTCTCGCTGCGCTTTAGCCAGCAGCTCAACGCGCCGCTTTATGCGCTGCCGGACTGCGGGCATTTCCTCAGCCGTGACGGTATTACCGCACTGCCGCTGGTCGTGCAGCTGCTGCGTCAGTATATTTCTGAATAATTCAGTTAATATTAATACCGGGACCGTTATTAATTCTATAACCCCCGGTATTCGGAACATCACCCCACGCCAGCCATCTATTTCTTCCGCATTAAACGTATAACGATTGAATAATTAAGATATAACTTAACCTTTTCAATTTAACACCCCTATACAAATAGACATTCATATTGTCATTTTATAATAAAATCATAAATTTATAAAAATCAGCATTTTCTGGGTTAATGAGGATAGCACTAAAGAATTATGATCTTGCGCACTCAGGTATGACCCAGACATGGAAAGACAGTATGAGAAAAATCGACTGCATGGAAGCCTCTACGCTTTGCGGTATTTTGTTGTGCGCTATACCTATCACGGCTGCTCAGGCCAGTGTACCCAATGCTATCAAGGACCCTACCTCGTTTGATTATCAAAGCGATCCGCTTTCTCCTTCGGCTTCATTCCAGAAGAAAGAGGAACGTTCGCCCGATCTTTTCGGTGAAACCACGGGCCCCCTGCCTTTTTTTGGCAAGGAAATTCGTGAGCGCGGCTATGACTTACCGGACCCCTATGGTATTGGCTACAACCATATGGACATCCACCAAAATATTAATGTGAAGAGTATTAACTTTTCCAACCTGAAGCTTCCCGGCCTTTTTCCAGGTATGGGGCCCATCCCGGTCGATAATATGTTTAATATTCTCGTCGGGCACACCCGGGAAAAAAGTAAAACGGATACGGCCAGGTTCGATACATGGCTTTTTCCCTTTATGAACGTCTATGGCATTGTCGGGCATACTAAAGGACGATCCGTTTCCAATATCAGTGCCTGTATTCAGGGATACTGCCCCGGTCAGCTGAAGGACTTAAATTTCACGCTCAAGTTTAAGGGGACGACCTGGGGAGGAGGTACAACGCTGGCCTACGGTTATCACGACTGGTTCGGTACGATGGATTTTAACTATACCGTGACGCATTTCGACGTGCTTGACGGCAATATTTCCGCGTTTACCTATACGCCGCGCGTAGGTTACCGTTTTACTATTCCGGGAATAGAACGCTTCTCCCTGCCTGCGACCCACGCCAGCCTGTGGGTTGGCACCATGTACCAGAATGTAGATCAGGACTTCAGAGGCAACATCAGCGATCTGCATATGCCCGTTCAGCTGACCAGCCTGGTGAATATGGTCAATACCGATAAAGAGGGGCGCTTCCGGGTTAAGCAACATCTTAAATCACCGTGGAACGTTCTGGTGGGCGGCCAGTACGAGCTGACGCGTAACTTCAATCTGACCAGCGAAGTGGGCTTTTCCAACCGTAACAGCTTCATGGTTGGCGGGGAATTCCGTTTCTAACCATGTGGTTAATAAAGACTTTGTTCTGTGGCCTGCTGATGCTCCCGCTGCTGTCTCAGGCCACCCTTATTCCCAGCCGTGAGAGTATCGATCGCTTTCTCAATAAATTAGGCGCCGACGGTAAAGCGGACACCCGTAAAACCATCGACTGGGGCGTTGTACCCGGTCCTTTTTACACCCCTGAACTTGGCGCTGGCATCGGCGTGGCGGCCGTCGGGCTTTACCGACCGGACGATCGTCAGAAAGATACGCCGCTGTCGTCACTCTCCTTTACCGGATTTGCCAGCTCTACCGGTGCTTTTGGCCTGGGCTACGAGAACTATACCTTTCTGCGCAACGACCGCTGGCGTTTTTATCTTTCCGGCGATCTCAGTCGGCGGCCGCTTCACTACTGGGGCGAAGGCTTTCGTGCCGGTCGCGGGCAGCGCGGAAAACAGTCATACGATTCAACCAAACTGAGCGGGACTCCACACCTGCTCTACCGGCTGGCCACTCACACCTATGCCGGCGTTGGCTGGTCACTCTCCTACGAGGGCGCGTCGTCTTTGCAGCACAAAGCCTCCGGCATCTTTTATCATCAGAATGCGTCCCGCCATATTTTAAGTTCAGGAGCCAGCGTGCTGTTCAGCTACGACTCCCGCGACTTTATTGCCAACCCGTCGCGCGGACAGGTGCTGAACCTCGCCTGGACCCGCTACTCTCCGACGCTGGGAAGCGATGACCGTTTCAACGCCTTTGACGCCCGGTACGACGTCTACCACGCCGTTAATGCCACCAGCCTGCTGGCATGGGAGGTCTACAGCCGCTTCACCGGGGGGCACGTCCCCTGGACCATGCAGTCAATGCTGGGGGACAGCCAGCATCTGCGCGGTTATTACGAAGGACGCTACCGCGATCGCAACGTGCTGACCAGCCAGCTTGAATGGCGAAAAAAGCTGAGCTGGCGGCACGGCGTAGTCGGCTGGATTGCCGCCGGTAATATGTCGGACAGGGAGAGCCGGATCCTCAAAGGCCACTGGCTTCCCTCGGTGGGGGCGGGATACCGTTTCGAGTTTAAAAAACGGATGAACGTGCGGCTGGACTATGGCCTGGGCCAGCACAGTTCCGGGTTCTACTTTCAGGTGGGGGAGGCGTTCTGATGCGTCGGACCCTGGCCGCGATGATACTGTGCGGCGGCGGCCTGTTTACCGTCAGTACGATGCAGTTCGCCGCCGCCGGGACGATCCCGACCCCCATACCGCTGCTGGCAGACCTCCACCAGCCGGCGGGAGAAGCGCCCCACGTCTGGCTGTTAACTAAACCGCTGCCGCAGCCGGACGGCCTGCGCCCCTGCTGTGCCTTTGGTTATAATCTTCAGGCCAAACTGTTTGGTGTACCGGTGCCGTGGTATCAGCTGGATAACGTTGTTGCTGCCGATGACACCGGTCGACACCATTTTAATACCGGTATACTGCATACCCTGGCAACCCTGACCGGTATCAACCCTGAGCACAACGGCCTGGTCTATACCCGGCGGGGTGGATTTATCGATCTGGCCCACCTGCGCGACAGTGCCGATACCACGCTGTGGCTGTTCAGCCAGATCTGGCCTCATCTGGGCGAGGCCCGTACGCTGAAGCTGGGCGATGAACTGGGGGAGCGGGTCATCCGATTGTTCCCGTTTACCCCGCCCGCCAGCGCAACGTCCCGCTACCGTCTGACCGTCTACCTTGCCGCGCATCTGGCCTTTGAACTGGCCGCATGGCACGAAGTCGCCCAGTGGTACGGCTTTGAGTCCGTGCCGGGCTTCTCTGAGGGCGTGTCGGCATTTTCCCCGGAGGATCTCTACTCCAACCTGCTCGGCACCCGCGTGGCGATTGACTTACTTAACGCCGGGGCCGGGTCTTCCCTGTCGAACTATCAGCGGGCGATGAGCGGTATGATCCCGCAGGCGCTGGCGCAGTTGCTGGCCGAGTCTCCGCCCGCCACGCGTTTTCACTTTGATATGGTCGACAGCCGCTGGTGGAACAGCCGCTGTCGTCTGCCGGATAAATTCCTGCTGCGCTACCGCAATTACGATGTCGGCGCACAGCGGTTCCCCGCCCGCCCGTGGGAGGCCGTTATCCCGCTTAAGCTGTCGCTGCCCGATATGTATGAAGGGACGGCACTTTCCCGCTTTGGCCGCCTGGAGATCCTCCGCGGACGTGCCATGGCCAGGCTTCCCTCCCCTCCCCTGCACTATCTTTTTTCTGACTTCCCCACGCTGGCAAAATACGCCCGGACAAGCGATCTAAATAAACTGGCCGGCTTAAAGGATCGCTGCGACTGAATCAGTTGCCGTTTACCAAAAGTTCCCCGAAATCCGCGCTTTTTATGTGACATCAATCACATTACAACTGAATTGAAATGAAACAAAATTTGACAACTGTGAGCAATCTCTATTTCCTAATACCCGGATAGCGGCACACTGCCGCAGCACTGACAGCGGGTAACCGATTAGACAGACCGGTTCCCCCTTTTGCACCCCCTTAATAACCGAACCTGACCCTCGCGCCTGCTGCTGAGGAGGGTCTCTGAGCATGTGGTAATATAATGAAAAATAAAATTATGATGGCTGGCGCGCTGGCAGCGCTGTCTTATACCAATACCTCTTTCGCTGAAACGAACGGACCTGAATACGTTTCCGACTGGTGGCATCAGAGCGTTAACGTGGTGGGAAGCTACCACACGCGTTTCGGACCTCAGCTGAACAATGATGTGTATCTGGAATACGAAGCGTTTGCGAAAAAAGACTGGTTTGATTTCTATGGCTACATTGATGTGCCTAAGTTTTTCGGCGTGGGCAACGGTAACGACAAAGGGGCGTGGGATAACGGTTCTCCGTTCTTTATGGAGATTGAACCGCGTTTCTCTATTGATAAGCTGACCGGCGTTAACCTGGGCTTCGGTCCGTTTAAAGAGTGGTACTTCGCCAACAACTATATCTACGATATGGGCGATAACCGCGCAAATCGCCAGAACACCTGGTATATGGGTCTGGGCACCGATATTGATACCCACTCTGACGTTGGCCTGTCGCTGAACGTGTATGCCAAGTACCAGTGGGCTAACTACGGCGCCGCTAACGAAAACCAGTGGGACGGCTACCGCTTTAAGGTGAAATACTTTGTGCCGATTACCAGCCTGTGGGGCGGTAATCTGAGCTATATCGGTTTCACTAACTTTGACTGGGGTTCTGACCTGGGCGATAACTCCGCGCCTGCGCGTACCAGCAACTCTATCGCCTCCAGCCATATTCTGGCGCTGGGCTACGACCACTGGCACTATTCGTTTGTGGCCCGTTACTTCCATAACGGCGGCCAGTGGAACGATGGCACCGAGCTGAACTTTGGTAACGGCCCGTTCCACGTCAAGTCTAACGGCTTCGGCTATTATCTGGTGGTAGGCTACAATTTCTGATCCGGGTTCGTCCCTGAGGCGAAACCTGCACCACTCATTAATGCGCCTGCGGGCGCATTTTTTTTAAGGAATTTTTATGTCTGCGTTAACCGCTGACCACAGTATTAAGCTTCGCCCTCTCGAACGTGAAGATCTGCGATTTGTCCATCAGCTCGACAATAATGCCAGCGTGATGCGCTACTGGTTTGAAGAGCCTTATGAAGCCTTTGTTGAGCTGTCGGATCTTTATGACAAGCATATTCACGACCAGAGCGAACGCCGCTTTGTCGTGGAGTATGAAGGTGCCAGCGCCGGGCTGGTGGAACTGGTGGAGATCGATCACATCCACCGCCGGGCCGAGTTTCAGATTATTATCGCCCCCAGCCATCAGGGAAAAGGGCTGGCCAGCAGAGCGGCAAGGCTGGCCATGGAGTACGGTTTCTCGGTGCTGAATCTGTATAAGCTGTATCTGATCGTCGATAAAGAGAACGAGAAAGCCATCCATATCTACCGCAAGCTGGGCTTTATTGTGGAAGGAGAGCTTATCCACGAATTCTTTATCAACGGGGAGTACCGCAATACCATCCGCATGTGTATTTTCCAGCATCAGTATCTGGAAAAATTCAAACCCGCCCACGGGATGGTGACGCCGACCGCCCAGTAGCGTCTGACGCTTAGCTGAAATCCTGCTGCGCCGAGCGCTGTTCCGCCCGCTGTCTCAGCCACTGCGTCAGCCACCAGGCCGCATAGCAGAGCGCGACAAACGGCAGTCCGCACCACAGCGCAATCCGCTGCTCCGCGTCAAACGCCAGCCCGACACAGGCCAGCAGGCAGAGGCAGAACCCCAGGATCGGCGTCAGCGGGAACCAGGGGGCACGGTACTTCAGCTCATCTACCCTGCGCCCTTCCCGCAGCCACGCGCGGCGGAAGAAGAAGTGGGAGGCGCAGATACTCAGCCATACGGCCACTACCGCAAAGCCGGAGATGGCCGACAGCGCAACGAAAACCGTGTCCGGGGCAATCACGCTAGAAAGCAGCGCCAGTAGCCCGCCCAGCATGCTGATGGACAGCGCAACCATTGGTACACCGCGCCGGTTCAGACGGGAAAAACAGTGCGGCAGCGTCTTCTGGTTAGAGAGCGACCACAGCATACGGCCGGAGGCATACAGCCCGGAGTTGGCGGCGGAAAGGATCGCGGTCAGGATCACGAAGTTAATGATATCTGCCGCATAGGGAATGCCGATGCGTTCAAAGACCAGCACAAACGGGCTTTTGACAATGCCCGCCCGATCCATCGGGATCAGCGCAGCCAGAACCAAAACGGTGCCAACAAAGAAGATAATCAGCCGCACGACGGTGGTGCGGATCGCCAGCGGCACGACTTTATGCGGCTCTTCGGTTTCCCCCGCCGCAATGCCAATTAACTCGGTGCCGGAGAAGGCAAAGTTCACCGCCACCATGGTCATCAGGATCGGCAGCACGCCGTTCGGGAACCAGCCGGATGCGCTGAGGTTCTGGAAGAACGGTGCCGGCGTACCGTCCTGCATGGGAATAAAGCCAAACATCGCCCCACCGCCCAGCACCAGAAATGCCAGAATGGTGACCACTTTGATCACCGAGAACCAGAACTCCCCCTCCGCGAAGAAGCGCGTGGACACCACGTTAAGTAAGAAAATCAGCGCGCAGAACAGCAGACACCACAACCATACCGGCGACTGTGGAAACCAGTACTGCATACAGAACCCGGCGGCGGTCAGACTGGAGCCCAGCGCAACCGTCCAGGTAAGCCAGTAGAGCCAGGCAACGGTGTAGCCGGTGGCCGGGCTGAGATAGCGGCTGGCATAAACATGGAACGCGCCCGTTTCCGGCATCGCGACCGACAGTTCGCCCAGGCTGAGCATCACCAGCCACACCACCAGCGCACCGATCAGATAGGCCAGCAGCGTACCGGCGGCACCGGTTGTTGAGATGATATATCCGGTATTAAAAAACAGGCCGGTGCCAATCACACCGCCCAGAGAAAGCATCACCAGATGGCGGGCTTTCATCGTGCGTTTGAACTGCTGTTGCTGCTGCATGCTGATATCCGTTTAGACGTCTGAACTGCCACATGTCCGCGTTATACCGATTCAGCCAGGCGAAAGCAACGTTACTTAACACCAACGTGTCAAATCAGCCAAACATTCTTTCCAGATAGCGCTCCAGCGCAGCGCGCGAGCTAAAACCGTAGGGAATACCGTAGTGATCGTTTGAGTCACCGACCAGATACATCGGGAAACGAACGTAGTGTTCGCAGGTTTTAATGTCAGATGCCGGCACAGCAATGCTCTGACTCTTCTCTTTCAGCGTCGGATGAATAACCAGCGCAGTACGGCCCAGACGCGCCTCGCGATTAACATAGACGTAGTCATCGCCACGACTGTACCCATAGGTTTTAGCGGTGACGCTATCCATCTCAAATCCCGCTTTTTCCAGTACGCGAGCGACCTCATCAGGGCGTAAATACATGCTTGTTCCTCTGTGTCTGCAAACCCCGCAACCTTACATCAGGCTACGTGGCCAGTTCTTTCGGAATAATCCACAAACGCGCTTTTCAGGGTTTCGGATCCTCAGCCTGCTCTATACTTAATAGTACGAATTAAGAATAACGGAGCGAAAATGTTCAAGAAGACGGCGAAAAACAACGATATTTATCCGAACAAAAACGATATTGATCCGAACAAAGAGGTTTCACAGCTGGCGGATATGCTGGAAGACCTGCTGAAATCTTCCGGCAGCAAAGTGAAGGAAGACGTCGAAGGTGCCAGAAGTCGTGCGGAAACGCTGCTGAAAGAGACGCGCGCCAGGCTACACGGCAACAATCGCCTGACCCAAGCCGCACGGGAGGCCGGGGAGCAGGTTGACGGCTACGTGAGAGATAAACCGTGGCACGTCGTGGGTATCAGCACCGCCGTGGGTATCCTGGTTGGCGCACTGATTGCCGCTCCGCGCTCACGCCGTTAAGGTGTTTATTTTTTAATCACTCATCCGCAGTTTTATCTGAATGCCCGCACTATTTTTTGCGGGCATTTTTTTTTGCGGCACAAATCCTTGTGGCATAAGGCTTGTGAGCAGCCTGACGCTGCAATTGCGAAATTCCTATATGTTGTGTGGTTGCATTTTGAAGCCACTATATCTAGTATTCACCTCATCAAGACCGCGCACTCTGGCGTGGCAGCGGCGGCGCTTATCGGGCAGTAGTACCGGCGTCAGGAGCTTAATCAACCCGTTATCAAGGTGAATACGAATCATGCGCATTATTATTTACACTAAAAATAATTGTGTCCAGTGCAACGCGACAAAAAATGCGATGGATAAGAAAGGCATCGATTATCAGCTGATCAACCTTGATAACGAACCCGCCCACGTAGAGACGCTCAAATCTCTGGGCTACCGCCAGGTTCCGGTGGTGATGGCCGAACAGGACCACTGGAGCGGCTTTCGTCCGGACAAAATAATGGCGCTGAGCCATCTGGCTGCCGCCAGGGGTTAAGGCGATGACGATGCTGGTTTATTTCTCCAGCCTGTCCGAAAACACCCATCGCTTTGTTACCCGCCTGAACCTGCCGGCGCAGCGTATTCCGATTGACCGGTTACAGCGTATACGGGTGGACCAGCCTTACGTTCTGATCGTTCCCAGCTACGGCGGTGGAACGCATCACGGGGCGGTGCCAAAGCAGGTGATTCAATTTCTAAATGATTCCCATAATCGTCAGCTGATCCGCGGCGTTATCGCCGCCGGCAATCGAAATTTCGGTGAGGCCTACTGTCTTGCTGGCGACATTATTGCGCGTAAATGTCAGGTGCCTTATCTCTATCGCTTTGAGTTGATGGGGACTGCCGACGATATCGCTAACGTTTACAATGGAGTAACCCAATTTTGGCAGCGACAGATAGCACTCTCGTAGAGGCACCGGCAGCGGTCCCTGATTATCACGCGCTTAATGCGATGCTTAATCTGTACGACGCTGAAGGGAACATTCAGTTTGAGAAGGATCGTGAAGCCACGCGCCAGTATTTCATTCAGCATGTGATCCCCAACAGCGTTCAGTTTGCTTCGGTCGCCGAGCGTTTACAGTATCTGGTCTCCGAGGGTTACTACGAAGCCGACGTGCTGAACGCTTACCCGTTCGAATTCGTTTGTGCGCTGTTTGAAAAAGCCTATTCGCGCCGCTTCCGCTTCCAGACCTTTCTCGGTGCCTGGAAGTTTTACACCAGCTATACGCTGAAAACCTTCGACGGCAAACGCTATCTTGAAGGCTTTACCGAGCGCGTGTGCATGGTGGCGCTGACGTTGGCAAAAGGGGATGAGTCCCTGGCGCTGGCGCTGAGCGACGAGATCCTGGCCGGGCGTTTCCAGCCAGCCACACCAACGTTCCTCAACTGCGGTAAACAGCAGCGCGGCGAACTGGTGTCCTGTTTCCTGCTGCGTATTGAAGACAATATGGAGTCCATTGGCCGTGCGGTAAACTCCGCGCTTCAGCTGTCCAAACGCGGCGGCGGCGTGGCGTTCCTGCTCTCTAACCTGCGCGAGTCCGGTGCGCCGATTAAGCGCATCGAAAATCAGTCCTCCGGGGTGATCCCGGTGATGAAAATGCTGGAAGATGCGTTCTCCTATGCCAATCAGCTGGGCGCACGTCAGGGGGCCGGTGCGGTGTATCTGAACGCGCACCATCCTGATATCCTGCGTTTTCTTGATACCAAGCGTGAAAATGCCGATGAAAAAATTCGCATTAAAACGCTATCGCTGGGCGTGGTGATCCCGGACGTCACGTTCCAGCTGGCAAAAGATAATCAGCCGATGGCGCTGTTCTCACCGTATGACGTTGAACGCCTGTACGGTCTGCCGTTTGCCGATATCAGCATCAGCGAGAAGTATGACGAAATGCTGGCCGATGAGCGTATCCGTCGAACCTTTATTAATCCGCGCGAATTCTTCCAGACGCTGGCGGAAATTCAGTTTGAGTCCGGCTATCCGTACATCATGTTTGAAGATACGGTCAACCGTGCGAATCCGATCCACGGGCGGATTAATATGAGCAACCTCTGCTCAGAGATCCTACAGGTGAACACGCCGACCGAGTACAACGACGATCTGAGCTATCGCAGCATCGGTAAGGACATCTCCTGCAACCTCGGCTCGCTGAACATCGCGCATGCTATGGACTCGGCGGACTTCGCCCGGACGATTGAGATTGCCGTACGCGGTCTGACGGCGGTTTCCGATCAAAGCCACATTCACTCGGTGCCGTCCATTGAGCAGGGCAACGCGCAGTCGCACGCTATCGGCCTGGGTCAGATGAACCTGCACGGCTATCTGGCGCGTGAAAGAATTCAGTACGGCAGCGAAGAGGGGCTGGATTTCACCAATCTCTATTTCTATACCGTGACCTATCACGCGCTGCGGACTTCTAACCTGCTGGCGCGTGAACGCGGCACCGCCTTCGACGGCTTCAGCGCGTCACGCTACGCCAGCGGAGAGTACTTTAATCAGTATCTTGAACAGCAGTGGCTGCCGCGTACTCCTCGCGTTGCGGCGCTGTTTGCCGATGCGGGTATCGCGATCCCAACCCGTGAGCAGTGGCAGGCGCTGAAGACTTCGGTAATGCAGCATGGACTGTACAACCAAAATCTCCAGGCTATTCCGCCGACCGGCTCGATCTCGTACATCAATCACGCCACGTCGAGTATTCATCCGATTGTGTCGCGTATTGAGATCCGCAAAGAGGGCAAGACCGGGCGCGTTTACTATCCGGCTCCGTTTATGAATAACGATAATCAGGACTACTACCGCGACGCCTACGACATCGGACCGGAAGCGATTATCGATACCTATGCCGAAGCGACGCGCCATGTCGATCAGGGCCTGTCGCTGACACTGTTCTTCCGCGATACCGCCACCACCCGCGATATCAACAGAGCGCAGATTTACGCGTGGAAGAAAGGGATTAAAACGCTCTACTACATTCGTCTGCGTCAGATGGCGTTGCAGGGCACCGAAGTGGAAGGCTGCGTCTCCTGTTCGCTGTAACGATACGATAAACCCTATCGCGGCCGGCGCATTGTCGGCCCCGTTAACTATTTCCTTCGCCGCTGGCCTGGCCGGGGCGAAAAAAAGATACCCCTATGAAATTAAAAAAAATTCACGCCATTAACTGGAATAAAATCGAAGACGATAAAGACCTGGAGGTGTGGAACCGCCTGACCAGCAACTTCTGGCTGCCGGAAAAAGTCCCGCTTTCTAACGATATTCCGGCGTGGAATGGTCTGAGTGCTGAAGAGCAGCAGCTGACCATTCGCGTATTCACCGGCCTGACGCTGCTTGATACCATTCAGAATACCCTCGGCGCACCTGCCCTGATGGCCGATGCCCTGACGCCGCACGAAGAAGCGGTGATGTCGAACATCAGCTTTATGGAGGCGGTCCACGCCCGCTCCTACAGCTCAATCTTCTCTACCCTGTGCCACACCAGCGACGTGGATGCCGCCTACGCCTGGAGCGAGGAAAACGCGCCCCTACAGCGTAAGGCAGACATTATTCTCCGGCACTATGCTGAGAACGATCCGCTGAAGAAAAAAATCGCCAGTGTGTTCCTGGAATCATTCCTGTTCTACTCAGGTTTTTATCTGCCGATGTACTGGTCCAGCCGCGGTAAGCTGACCAACACCGCCGACCTCATCCGTCTGATCATTAAGGATGAAGCGGTTCACGGCTATTATATTGGCTACAAGTATCAGAAAGCACTGGAAGGCGAGAGCGCCGCGCGCAAAGAAGATCTCCAGCAGTTTGCCGTTGAGCTGCTGCTGGCCCTGTATGAGAACGAACTGGAGTATACCGACGCGCTGTATCAGGGCGTTGGCTGGCAGGAAGACGTGAAGAAGTTTTTACACTACAACGCCAATAAAGCGCTGATGAACCTCGGCTACGAGGCGCTGTTCCCGGCAGAAATGACCGACGTCAACCCGGCGATCCTCTCCGCGCTGTCGCCCAATGCCGATGAAAATCATGATTTCTTCTCCGGCTCGGGTTCATCCTATGTGATGGGCAAAGCGGTGGATACCGAAGACGAAGACTGGGATTTTTAATCTCTTCACGGGGATTATGTAGCCGTTACCCATTTTCGCTATTTCGTCTCAATCATTGTAAAAAACCCAGCCCTGGCGCTGGGTTTTTTATTTCCATTAATCTGACCCGTCTGTACGCCTTTCGCGCCCCAATTTCCCTTCATGAAATCGCCCTATTCCGGTAACAATAAGAACATTCTTACCTTGATATTCACTTTTTTTCACTACAGTTTAATACCGTGTAATCCCTTACCAGCACTGGAATTGTTTGTCTAAGGTGTCTCTTTTGACTATTTTGAAGAGTAACTTGAGGGTTGCCTCAGATTCTCAGTGTGCTACGGTATATATCGCTTATATTTCAATACTAAGAAGATCGCTATAAGATAATTAATCAACCAGGAATTCATTAATGCATGGCAATTAAATTAGAAGTTAAGAATTTATATAAAGTATTCGGGGAACATCCCGATCGCGCATTTAAGTATATTGATAAAGGGCTAAGCAAAGAGGCAATTCTGGAAAAAACCGGGCTGTCTCTTGGTGTTAAAGACGCCAGTCTGGCCATTGAAGAAGGCGAGATTTTTGTCATCATGGGACTCTCCGGGTCCGGCAAGTCTACTATGGTTCGCCTTCTCAATCGTCTGATAGAACCCACCCGTGGCCAGGTACTTATTGACGGTCAGGATATTGCCAAAATATCCGACAGTGAATTACGTCAGGTACGCCGAAATAAGATCAGCATGGTATTCCAGTCATTTGCCCTGATGCCGCATATGACAGTGCTAAATAACGCGGCTTTTGGTATGGAATTAGCCGGCGTTGCCGTACAGGAACGGCAGGAAAAAGCACTTGATGCATTACGCCAGGTGGGGCTGGAAAATTATGCCCATTCTTATCCCGATGAACTCTCCGGCGGCATGCGTCAGCGCGTTGGATTAGCCCGCGCGCTGGCCATTAATCCGGATATATTATTAATGGATGAAGCCTTCTCCGCGCTGGATCCATTAATCCGTACGGAAATGCAGGATGAGCTGGTCAAACTCCAGTCGCGCCACCAGCGCACCATCGTATTTATCTCACACGATCTTGATGAAGCCATGCGCATTGGTGACCGCATTGCCATTATGCAGGGCGGTGAAGTGGTGCAGGTCGGTACGCCGGATGAAATCCTCAATAATCCGGCCAATGACTATGTGCGAACGTTCTTCCGCGGCGTGGACATCAGCCAGGTTTTCAGTGCCAAAGACATTGCCCGACGCAGCGCCTCGGCGCTTATCCGTCAGGCCCCGGGATTCGGTCCCCGCTCCGCCATCAAGCTCCTACAGGATAACGACCGGGAATATGGTTACGTGCTGGCAAAAGAGAAATTCATCGGCGTCGTCTCCACTGATTCCCTGAAGGCGGCCCTGGCCGCAGGCGAAGGGCTGGACCGGGCGCTGCTGGATAATCCCGCGCCCATGCCCGGCAGTACCTCACTCAGCGATCTGCTGTCGCACGTTGCCCAGGCGCCCTGCGCGGTGCCGATTACCGGTGACGAGGGACAGTATCTCGGCATTATTTCTAAAGGCATGCTGTTACAGGCATTAGATCGTGATGGAGGTCAGCCATGAGTAAGCAAACCAGTAATCCGTGGGAGACCTCAACCGCCGCGGCTGACTCCGCGAACGCCAACACATCTGCGTCGGCTGAAAGTGTACCGGCAGGCGGCACCGCGACCGATACCAGCGATCCGTGGGGCGGCTCTGCTGCACCGGCAGAGTCTGCACCGGCCAACGGCACCGCAGCCGACAGTAGCGACCCCTGGGGAGTCTCTGCCGCCCCCGCCGATGGTACACCGTCCGGCGGCGGCGATGCCTGGGGAACACCGGACGGCGGTGATGCCGCCGCAGGCAGCGACTGGCTGAACAGCGCGCCAGCCCCGCAGGCCGAACACTTCAATATTCTGGACCCGTTTCACAAAACGCTGATCCCGCTCGACAGCTGGGTCACCAACGGCATCGACTGGGTCGTTTCCCATTTTCGCCCGCTGTTTCAGGGTATTCGCCTGCCGGTAGACTATATCCTCAGCGCCTTCCAGCAGATGCTGACCGGGATGCCCGCGCCGGTGGCCATTATCCTGTTTGCGCTGATCGCCTGGCAGATGTCGGGGCTGGGAATGGGCATTGCCACCCTGGTTTCACTGATTGCTATCGGCGCTATCGGGGCCTGGTCTCAGGCCATGGTGACGCTGGCGCTGGTGCTGACTGCGCTGCTGTTCTGTATTCTTATCGGCCTGCCGCTGGGGATCTGGCTGGCACGCAGCGATCGGGCGGCAAAAATTATCCGTCCGATGCTGGATGCGATGCAGACAACCCCGGCGTTTGTTTATCTGGTGCCGATTGTCATGCTGTTCGGGATCGGTAACGTTCCCGGCGTAGTGGTGACGATTATCTTTGCCCTGCCGCCGATTGTGCGCCTGACGATTTTAGGCATTAAGCAGGTTCCGGCCGATCTGATTGAAGCATCCGAGTCATTCGGTGCCAGCCCGCGTCAGATGCTGTTCAAGGTTCAGCTGCCGCTGGCGATGCCTACCATTATGGCCGGGGTAAATCAGACGCTGATGCTGGCTCTGTCGATGGTGGTGATCGCCTCGATGATCGCCGTGGGCGGTCTGGGCCAGATGGTGCTGCGCGGAATTGGCCGTCTTGATATGGGGCTGGCCACCGTTGGCGGCGTCGGTATCGTTATCCTCGCCATTATTCTTGACCGACTCACCCAATCTCTGGGACGTGACGGCCGTAGCCGGGGCAATCGCCGCTGGTATGCCACCGGGCCACTGGGCCTGCTGACCCGTCCATTCTCTAAATAAACGCACTCAAGGAGTCGCTATGCGCAAGATTACACTGCTGGCCGCCGCATTCACCACACTGGCCGCCGCTCAGGTTTCCGCCGCCGATCTGCCGGGCAAAGGCATTACCGTTAAACCGGTGCAAAGCACCATCACCGAAGAGAGTTTCCAGACGCAGCTGGTCAGCCGCGCGCTGGAAAAACTGGGCTACACCGTCGATAGCGCCAGTGAAGTTGACTACAACGTCGGCTATACCTCCATCGCCTCTGGCGATGCAACGTTTACCGCCGTTAACTGGCAGCCGCTGCACGATGATATGTATAAAGCAGCGGGCGGCGACGGCAAATTCTACCGTGAAGGCACCTTCGTACAGGGTGCCGCTCAGGGGTATCTGATCGACAAAAAAACCGCGGAAAAATATAAGATTACGCGCATCGATCAGTTGAAGGATCCGAAGCTGGCTAAGCTGTTCGACACCAACGGCGACGGTAAAGCCGACCTGACCGGCTGTACGCCGGGCTGGGGCTGCGAAGCGGTCATTAACCATCAGATGAAGGCTTTTGATCTGAGCAACAGCATTGAGCATAACCAGGGTAACTACTCGGCGATGATCGCGGATACCATCACCCGCTTTAAAGAGGGTAAACCCATCCTCTATTACACCTGGACGCCATACTGGGTGAGCGATGTACTGAAGCCGGGCCGCGACGTGGTCTGGTTACAGGTGCCGTTCTCCTCCATGCCCGGCGAGCAGAAAGACGTAGATACCAAGCTGCCGAACGGCTCAAACTACGGTTTCCCGGTCAACACCATGCACATCGTTGCGAATAAGGCCTGGGCGGAGAAAAACCCGGCGGCGGCAAAACTGTTTGCCGAAATGAAACTGCCTATCGCCGATATCAATGCGCAAAACTCCCGTATGCACCAGGGTCAGGCTTCAGAAGCCGAGATCAACGCGCATGTGGATGGTTGGATCAAGGCACATCAGGCTCAGTTTGATGGCTGGATAAAAGATGCGATGGCGGCGGCTAAGTAAGCCCGGCTAATCGATGCTGACAGGAGCTGGCCCGTTCGGGTCAGCTCTTTTTTTTAACATTTCAGGCAGCAACCACCGCGCAGAAGCGCACGCTGGCTGAATTCTGAACTGGTTTGTCCTGTTAATTATTCTGTGAGTGAAATAGTTTTTTAGGTTACTATTAGCCTATGAGATATTTCTTAGCATTGTATTGAATCCATATGAAATCCCCCCAACCCGGTCTTAGCCCTGCCCTGGTCGCCCTGATGTCCATCGCCACCGGCCTTGCCGTTGCCAGTAACTATTATGTACAGCCGCTGCTGGCTACGGTTGCTCAGGCATTCGATTTGTCGTTCAATCAGGCCGGTTTTATTGTCACCACCGCACAGCTGGGCTATGCCGCCGGGCTGCTGCTGCTGGTTCCGCTGGGCGATATGTTTGAGCGCCGCGGACTGATTGTCGTCATGAGTCTGCTGGCCGCGGGCGGTATGGCGATCACCGCCCTCTCCTCCACGCTGGCGCTGATGCTGCTGGGCACCGCACTAACCGGGCTGTTTTCGGTCGTCGCACAGATCCTTGTTCCGCTGGCCGCCACGCTTGCCTCGCCGGAAAAACGCGGCCGCGTCGTCGGCACGGTGATGAGCGGCCTGCTGCTGGGGATCCTGCTGGCACGAACCGTGGCGGGCGCACTGGCGCAGCTCGGCGGCTGGCGGACCGTGTATTGGGTCGCCAGCGTGCTGATGGTGGCGATGTCTCTGGCGCTGTGGCGCTATCTTCCACGCTTTAAACAGTCGGTCGATCTGAATTACGCTCAGCTGCTGAAATCTATTTTCTCGCTCTATTTACAGCATCCTATCATGCGCACCCGGGCGATCACCGGCTGCCTGATTTTTGCCAACTTTAGCGTGCTGTGGACCTCAATGGCCTTTCTGCTGTCGTCCCCGGAATGGGGCTATTCTGATGGCGAGATTGGGCTGCTGGGCCTGGTGGGTGCCGCGGGTGCGCTGGCGGCGCGTCAGGCCGGCGCGCTTGCTGATAAGGGAAAGGCCCGGCTGACGACCAGCATTGGCCTGTTGATCCTGCTGCTTTCGTGGGGCTTTACCGCAGTGGGTGCTCACTCTCTTCCCGCGCTGATTGTGGGCATTATCCTGCTTGATTTAGCCGTACAGGGCGTACACATCACCAACCAGAGCGTAATTTATCGCGCGATGCCGGAGGCCCGCAACCGTCTGACGGCGGGCTATATGACCTCTTACTTTCTCGGTGGCGCTGCGGGTTCGCTGCTTTCCGCTTCTGCTTTCCAGATAGCGGGCTGGTACGGGGTCTGTCTCTGCGGCGTTCTGTTAACGGTTGCTAATATATTGAACTGGTGGCGAAACGCTAAGCTTGAGACGGAACAGGCCTGATTTTTCGACTCAAAAATGAAGTTTTTTCATAGTGTTCGTCCTGTTAAGACATTTCACACTCTGGTAATGTTAGGCGCAATTTATTCAAGCTGGTTATTTTTTCATATGCAACTATTTAGTCATCCAGGTGATACGGGTATCCATGGCTGAACAACACTGTCTGCGGGATGAAGCCGATATCCCGCCTGCCAGCTGGCGCCAGGGCGTCATTGACAGCCTGCCGATTGTTATCGGATATCTCCCCGTGGCCTTTGCCTTCGGCCTTAACGCCACTAAGCTGGGCTTTACGCCGCTGGAAGCGGTGTTTTTCTCCTGCATTATTTACGCCGGTGCCAGCCAGTTTGTCATCACCGCCCTGCTTAGCGCAGGGGCTTCGCTGTGGATTGCTGCCCTGACGGTCATGGCGATGGACGTACGGCATATTCTCTATGGCCCCTCGCTGCGCCAGCGAATAACGCAAAAACTTAACCCGCGTAAAACACCTTTCTGGGCATTTGGCCTTACCGATGAGGTGTTCGCGGCGGCGACGACCAAACTCTACCGCGATAAGCGGGGCTGGAGTGAAAACTGGATGCTGGGCATCGCCTTCTGCTCATGGTTTTCCTGGGTGGTGGGAACCGTTGCCGGTGCTTGGTCCGGCAACGGGCTGCTGGATGATTATCCGGCCGTCGAAGCCGCACTCACCTTTATGCTACCGGCCCTGTTCCTGAGCTTTCTGCTGGCCTCTTTTCAGCGTCGTCAGGGCTTTACCGTCGCCGCCGCGCTGACCGGTTCAGTGGCCGGTATGATGCTGTTTTCTATTCCGGTCGCCATTCTGAGCGGGATTGTGGCGGGCTGTCTGGCCGGTCTGCTTCCATCGCCCGGCGGGAAGAAAAATCGATGAGCTCTCAGATCCTGTTACTCGGTTTGGTGGTAGGCATAGTGAATTTTCTGTTCCGCTATCTTCCGCTGCGCCTGCACGGCAGAAAAAATGCCGCGGCGATGCCGCGCGGTATGACCGGTCTGCTGCTGGACAGCATTGGTATCGCCTCTATCTGCGCGCTGCTGGTCGTTTCCAGCCTGCCCGAAATCCTACAGCACCACGATCGTCTGGTTCCTACCCTGCTCGGTTTTGGTTTGCTGTGTATCACATTCTATTTTACGCGCAGCATTATTTTTTCAACGCTGCTCAGCGCCCTGGGTTATGGAGTGACCTGGAAATTACTGATGATGGCTACGGCACTATGACTCTCCGCCTGCGGGGTAAGTTCTCTTATCTCAGCGCCACCATCGTTACAACACCAGTTGCAATTAATGAGGTCCCTTTATAATGGAAAGTTCGTTTACTCCCATTGAACAGATGCTTAATTTTCGAGCTAACCGCCAGAAAGATTTCCCTTTACAGGAGATCATGCTGACCCGCCTGTGCATGCACATGCAAAGCAAGTTGCTGGAAAATCGTAATAAAATGCTGAAGGCTCAGGGGATTAACGAGACGCTGTTTATGGCATTGATCACCCTGGATGCGCAGGAAGACCACAGCATTCAGCCTTCTGAACTGAGTTCAGCGCTGGGATCGTCCCGTACCAACGCGACGCGTATCGCGGACGAGCTGGAAAAGCGTGGGTGGATTGAACGCCGTGAGAGCGATAACGATCGACGCTGTTTGCACCTGCATCTGACGCCAAAAGGGAACGAGTTCCTGCGCCAGCTTTTACCGCCTCAGCATCAGAGTTTGCAGCTGCTGTGGTCGTCGCTCGATGACTCCGAAAAAACCCAGTTAGAGGACATTATTCGCAAGTTATTGAACAGGCTCGATCAAATGGATGAAGACCAGGTTATCACGTCGCTTTCTCGTTAATCGTTCCACTAATAGCATATTGTGCGATACGCCGTTGACAGATAATCGTTAACTTAGGCACCTAAGCATTCAACTCATGCCAGCGCTCATCCCGCTGGCATTTTAGACTCAGGCATTTGCTGGCAGGAAGCCGGCGACCCTGACTGGCAAGTGAATCGGAGAAAAATATGAGTGCAAGCGCGGTTACACAGGATCCGCAGCAGCCGAAAAATAAAAAGAAGACGCGTAAAGGCGCGCTGATTTTTCTGGCTGTACTGTTCGTTATCATCGGGGTGGCATACCTCACTTACTGGTTCCTGGTTTTACGTCATTATCAGGAAACTGATGATGCCTACGTTGCCGGAAACCAGGTTCAGGTTATGGCTCAGGTAGCGGGTAGCGTCAACAAAGTGTGGTTTGATGACACTGATTTTGTGAAAAAAGGGGATGTCCTGGTCACGCTCGACATGACCGATGCTGAGCAGGCTTTTGAGAAGGCGCAAACGGCTCTGGCCACCAGCGTACGTCAGACTCATCAGCAAATGATCAACAGTAAGCAGTACCAGGCCAACATCGCCCTGCAAACAACGGTCCTGGCACAGGCCCAGTCAGATTTGAAGCGCCGCGAACCGCTGGGTGCCGCCAATCTGATCGGACGTGAGGATCTGCAACACGCCCGCGATGCCGTTGCAACGGCGAAGGCACAGCTGGATGTGGCAACGCAGCAGTACAATGCGAACCAGGCCATGCTGTTGAATACCGCGCTGGAAAATCAGCCGGCGGTGAAGAAAAGTGCGGCGGAGCTGCGCGATGCCTGGCTGTCCCTGCAACGTACCAGCATTATCAGCCCGATTGACGGCTATGTCTCGCGCCGTAGCGTGCAGGTCGGTTCCCAGATCACCAGCGCAACGCCCCTGCTTGCCATCGTGCCCGCGGATAATTTGTGGGTAGACGCTAACTTCAAGGAAACTCAGCTGGCCGGGGTGCGCATCGGTCAGCCGGCGACGGTGGTTGCCGATATCTACGGCGATGACGTGGTCTATCACGGCAAAGTAGCGGGTCTGGATATGGGGACCGGTAGCGTGTTCTCCCTGCTGCCTGCGCAGAATGCCACCGGTAACTGGATTAAAGTGGTACAGCGTCTGCCGGTGCGTATTGAGCTGGACCCTGAACAGGTCGCTAAACACCCGCTGCGTATTGGGCTGTCAACGCTGGTGAAAATTGATACCAGCAACCCTGACGGCGCTGTACTGGCCACCTCTGTCCGCAGCAAACCGGCCTATGAGAGTAATGCTCTGGCGCTGGATCTGGCACCTGCTGATGTTCTGATTGCCGATATTATCCGTGCCAATGCCGGCTAAGTCAGCGAGAGGTTGTAATGGCACAAAAACCGCTTGAAGGCGCGCCGCTGGTCCTGATGACCATCGCGCTGTCGCTGGCAACATTTATGCAGGTTCTGGACTCTACGATTGCTAACGTAGCCATTCCGACCATCGCCGGTAACCTGGGAGCCTCTAACTCCCAGGGGACCTGGGTGATCACGTCGTTTGGCGTGGCAAACGCTATCTCGATCCCGATTACCGGCTGGCTGGCGAAGCGCGTGGGTGAGGTGAAGCTGTTCCTCTGGTCAACCATCGCTTTCGTTATCGCCTCCTGGCTATGCGGCATGTCGCAAAGCCTGAGCACGCTGATTTTCTTCCGCGTGATCCAGGGGATCGTTGCCGGTCCGCTGATCCCGCTGTCGCAGAGTCTGCTGCTCAATAACTATCCTCCGGCTAAGCGCAGCGTTGCGCTGTCGCTGTGGGCGATGACGGTGATCGTCGCGCCCATCTGCGGTCCGATTCTGGGCGGCTGGATCAGCGACAACTACCACTGGGGCTGGATCTTCTTTATCAACGTTCCCATCGGGGTTGCGGTAGTGGTCCTGGCGCTTCAGACGCTGCGTCATCGCGAAACGCAAACGGTGATCCGGCCGATTGATACCGTCGGCCTGGTTCTACTGGTGGTTGGTGTTGGCTCTCTACAGGTAATGCTCGACCGGGGTAAAGAGCTGGACTGGTTCAGTTCGACGGAAATCATTGTACTGGCGACGGTGGCGGTCGTCGCCCTGGCGGTACTGCTGGTGTGGGAGCTGACCGACGATGATCCCATTGTGGATCTATCGCTGTTTAAGTCGCGCAACTTTACGATAGGCTGTCTGTCGATAAGCCTCGCCTATATGCTCTATTTCGGCTCAATCGTACTGCTGCCGCAGCTGCTACAGGAGGTCTACGGCTATACCGCAACCTGGGCGGGGCTGGCCTCGGCGCCGGTGGGGATTATCCCGGTGATCCTGTCGCCGATTATCGGCCGGTTTGCCCACAGGCTGGACATGAGGAAGCTGGTTACCTTCAGCTTTATTATGTACGCAGTGTGCTTCTACTGGCGCGCGTATACCTTTGAACCGGGGATGGACTTCGCCGCATCCGCCTGGCCACAGTTTATCCAGGGCTTCGCCGTAGCCTGCTTCTTTATGCCGCTCACCACCATTACGCTATCCGGCCTACCGCCGGAACGAATGGCCGCGGCATCAAGTCTGTCTAACTTTACCCGAACCCTGGCCGGTTCAATCGGCACCTCCATCACGACGACCCTGTGGACCGATCGTGAATCGTTGCACCACGCCCATCTGACGGAGTCCGTTACGCCCTATAGCGTTAACTCTCAGGAGATGTACAGCAAACTGGAAAAGCTGGGCATGTCGCACGATCAGGCATCCGCGTACCTGGCACAGCAGATCACCAATCAGGGGCTGATTATCTCAGCCAATGAGATTTTCTGGGCCTCGGCGGGGGTATTCCTGATCCTGCTGGTACTGATATGGTTTGCCCGACCTCCGTTCGGTGCCGGAGGCGGCGGCGGCGGCGCGCACTAAAAAGGGCGACCGGTAAACCGGTCGCCCTCTGTGGCACAGTTCAGGGCGGATAATTTATCCGCCTTTTTTATCGCCCGATCAGGCGTTCTGACGCCACCATTCTGCAAGCAGAACACCGGTTGCCACGGAAACGTTCAGACTCTCCACGTTACCCGTTCCCCCGATCGATACGCTAACATCACCCTGCTGGAAGGTGCTGTCTGACAGACCATCACGTTCCTGACCCAGCACCAGTACCATTTTGGCCGGCAGCGTCGCCTGCGACAGCGGCGTGCCTTTATGGCTGGAGGTAGTCACAATGGTGTATCCGGCTTTGCGGAACGCATCCAGACCGGCAGCAAAGCTTTCGCCGCTGATGGCCTGTACGTGCTCAGCCCCGCCTTCTGCGGTGCGCACGGCGGCTCCCGACTCCAGCAGAGAGGCATCCTCCACCAGCAGCCCTTTCGCACCAAAGTGCGCGCAGCTACGCATGATACCGCCAAGGTTATGCGGGTTGCCGATATCTTCCAGCGCCAGCACACAGTCTTTTTCACCAGCGTTTGCCAGCCATTCGCTGACCGGCATTCCTACGCGTTTCTTAATCAGGAAACATACGCCGCCGTGGTGTTCCGTACCGGACGCTTTTTGCAGTTCAGCTTCATCAACCGTATGGTAAGCCTTACGGTTAGCAGCCATCCACTTTAAGGCATCGCGGAAACGTGGGGTCACGCTCTGCACAAACCACGCGCGCACGATGCACTCCGGACGGCTCTGGAACAGAGCCTGGCACGCATTTTCGCCGTACACCCGCGTCTCTTCCATGCGCTGACGGCGCAGCTGTTCCGGATCGATAAAGCTTTTGCCGCTGATACCACCGTGGCTCGGCTTCTCATCCGCTGGCACAGTGCCCGGTGCACGGGAAACGGTGCGCCACGGAGAGTCTGAATGCCCTTCGCCGCGATCGCGCCCGCCGCGTGGTTTACTGTCAGAATTGCGTGAAGGACGGCGCGTATCGTCCTGACGAGGGCCCCGGCCGGTACGGGGATTGTATCCGCCCTTGCTGCCTTCATCTTCACCACGGACATACATCACTTTGACTTTGCCGCTTTTACCTTTAAATTCGTCGTTCATTTTTCCTCCACCTGGGCTGAGCGCGAAGCGCGCAGATTACCTGATGTGGCAACAGTTAGCTATCAACTTCCAATAAAAGCCGCTAACCCGCGCCCCTTTCGGCTACAGCGATGCATTCACGGCTAACAGAGTCTGAGACACGGCCTATTATATCCATTGAATAAATCTCGTTGTTGCCATCTTTATCCCCCCGCATAATCGTTCTTATTATAGTAATCGGGTAAGTGAATGCTTACCTTTCTACCGCTCACAGAGGTGAACAATGAATACGGTTTGCGCATCCTGCCAGGCAACGAATCGCGTTCCTGAAGAACGGATCACAGATGGTGCAAAGTGCGGACGCTGCAAAGAGCCGCTGTTCGCAGGCCAGGTGATTAATGCCACTGCCGATAATCTGGATAAACTATTACAGGACGATCTGCCGGTCGTAGTCGATTTCTGGGCACCCTGGTGTGGCCCGTGCGTTAACTTTGCGCCGGTTTATGAAACCGTGGCGAAAGAGCGTAAGGGCAAGGTTCGCTTCCTGAAAGTGAATACCGAAGCCGAGCCTCAGCTGAGCGCACGCTTTCGCATCCGCAGCATCCCGACCATTATGGTATTCAGACAGGGTCAGATGGTTGATATGCTTAGCGGCGCAATGCCCAAAGCACCGTTTGAGCAGTGGCTTGACGAGAATCTGTCGTCCAGATAATCGAGGCCGGGCATGCCCGGCCATAATCCGTTAAGATAGCATTTTCCCCCTGATAACCGACTCATGACCGATAATGCCGTCCTGCGACTGCGCGCTGCACGCCTTGCCCGCGCCACCCGCCCTTTTCTTGCCCGTGGTAACCGTATCAAACGCTGCCAGCGCTGCCTGCTACCGCAGAAAAACTGCCTGTGCGCCACCCTGAATCCGCAGCAGGCCCGCAGCCGCTTTTGCCTGGTGATGTTTGACAGTGAACCCATGAAGCCCAGCAATACCGGCAGGCTGATTGCCGATATTTTGCCCGATACCGATGCCTTTGGCTGGTCGCGCACCGAGCCGGATCCCGCTCTGCTGGCGGCGGTGAAAAATCCCGACTATCAGCCGATGGTGGTGTTTCCAGACTCCTACGCCGATCCTGGCCGACCGGTGCTGCATACTCCCCCCGCCGACGGTAAACCGCCGCTGTTTATTATGCTGGACGGTACCTGGACCGAGGCACGTAAAATGTTTCGTAAGAGCCCGTGGCTGGACGATTTGCCAGTGATGTCACTCGCGCTGACCCGTCCATCCAACTATCAGCTGCGCGAGGCCCACGGCGAAGGACAGCACTGTACGGCGGAAGTTGCCGCCGAGCTGCTGCTCCAGGCCGGAGATACCGCCGCCGGAGACGCGCTGTTTCAGCATTTCGATCTGTTTCGTCAGCGCTATATGGCCGGCAAGCCGCACCATCCGCTGTTCCAGGCATCGGTCCATAAAACTGCCGCCGGAGAAGTATAATTACCGCCCCGATCAATTAACTGATACGCAAAGCAGCATCTTCGTACGACCCGGAGTAGAATCAAACCACATTAGTGCCGGGTAACGGAAACCTCTCGAAGGGAGCGAAGATGAGTCAACGCGGATTAGAAGCACTACTGCGACCGAAATCAATTGCCGTCATCGGTGCCTCCACCCGGCCAGAGCGCGCCGGTTATCTGATGATGCGCAATCTGCTTGCAGGGGGGTTTAGCGGGCCGGTGCTGCCGGTAACGCCAAAGTACAAGGCAGTGTGTGGCGTGCTGGCGTGGCCCGACGTAGCCAGTCTGCCGCTCTCTCCGGATTTGGCTATCATCTGCACCCATGCGAGGCGAAACCTTGAGCTGCTCACCGCGCTTGGAGAACGGGGCTGTAAAGCCTGTATTATCCTCTCCGCGCCAGCCAGCCAGTTGGCCGAGCTGCAAGCCTGCGCCGGCCGCTGGCAAATCCGTCTGTTGGGTCCGAACAGTCTGGGGCTCCTCGCGCCCTGGCAGGGGCTGAACGCCAGCTTCTCTCCGGTGCCAATTATGCGCGGCAAGCTGGCTTTTATTTCGCAGTCGGCGGCGGTCTCTAACACCATTCTTGACTGGGCGCAGCAGCGCCAGCTCGGTTTTTCCTGGTTTATTGCCCTGGGCGATAGCCTGGATATCGACGCGGACGATCTGCTGGACTTCCTTGCCCGCGATGGTAAAACCAGCGCCATCCTGCTCTATCTGGAGCACTTGAGCGACGCCCGCCGCTTTGTTTCCGCCGCCCGCAGCGCCTCGCGCAATAAGCCGATTCTGGTGATTAAAAGCGGCCGCAGTCCCCATGCCCAGCAGCTGTTAAAGTCTCATGGCGGTATGGATGCGGCCTGGGATGCGGCCATTCAGCGTGCCGGTCTGCTGCGCGTACAGGATACCCACGAGCTGTTTTCCGCTGTAGAAACCCTCAGCCACATGCGCCCGCTGCGCGGTGAGCGCCTGATGATTATCAGCAACGGCGGCGCGCCTTCCGCGCTGGCGCTGGATGAGCTGTATGCGCGTAACGGTAAGTTGGCAACACTAAGTGAGCCTTTACTTACCGATCTCAGCGCGCAGCTGCCGGAAGGTATTTTGCCGGGCAATCCTCTGGATCTGAAAGATGATGCCACGCCGGAGCGCTATCTTAAGGCGCTGACGCTGCTACTGGACAGCCATGACTTCGATGCGCTGCTGATTATCCATGCTCCGAGTGCCGTCGCCCCCCCCACGCTCACCGCCCAGCGGGTGATTGAGCTGGTAAAACAGCATCCGCGCGGCAGACAGCTGACGCTGTTGACCAACTGGTGCGGTGAGTATTCCTCTCAGGAAGCCCGCCGCCTGTTCAGTGATGCCGGGATCCCGACATACCGCACGCCGGAAGGAACGGTCACCGCCTTTATGCACATGGTGGAATATCGCCGCAATCAGAAGCAGCTGCGGGAGACGCCCGCCCTGCCGGTCTCTCTGACGGCGAATACCGGCGATGCACACCGACTGATCCACGAGGCGCTGAAGGGGGGGGCCACCACGCTGGATACCCATGAGGTTCAGCCCATCCTACAGGCCTACGGCATGAATACGCTGCCCACCTGGATCGCAGGTGATAGCGTTGAAGCGGTGCAGATTGCTACACAGATCGGTTTTCCGGTGGCGCTGAAGCTGCGTTCACCGGATATTCCTCACAAGTCGGATGTTCAGGGGGTCATGCTCTATCTGCGCAGCGCGGAGGAAGTGCACCAGGCGGCAGAGGCGATCGTCGATCGTGTGAAGCTGACGTCGCCTCAGGCACGCATTCACGGCCTGCTGGTGCAGGGCATGGCTAACCGCGCCGGCGCCCAGGAACTGCGCATCGTGGTTGAACAGGACCCGCTATTCGGACCGGTAATTATGCTGGGGGAAGGCGGTATCTCCTGGAAAGGGGACAGCCAGGCGGTGGTCGCACTGCCGCCGCTGAACATGACGCTGGCACGCTACCTGGTGATTCAGGCGATTAAAAGCGGGAAGATCCGTGGACGCAGCGCGATGCATCCGCTTGATGTGGTAGGTTTAAGCCGGGTACTGGTACAGGTTTCTAACCTGATCGTTGACTGTCCGCAAATTGTTCGCCTGGATATTCATCCGCTGCTGGCAACGGGTACGGAGTTCAGTCTGCTGGACGTAACGCTCCGCCTGGCGGCATTCAGCGGTAATGCGGAAGATCGCCTTACCATCCGTCCCTATCCCCATGCACTGGAAGAGACGATTACGCTTAAGAACGGTCAGCAATGCCTGTTCCGGCCGATACTGCCGGAGGATGAGCCGCTGCTACAACAGTTTATCGCGCAGGTGACAAAAGAGGACCTTTACTATCGCTACTTCAGCGAGATCAATGAGTTCACCCATGACGATTTGGCTAACATGACGCAAATCGACTACGATCGGGAAATGGCTATTGTTGCCGTCCGTCAGTTTAACGGTGCGGATGAAATTATTGGCGTTACCCGTGCCGTCTCTGACGCTGATAACATTGACGCGGAGTTTTCCGTGCTGGTTCGCTCCGATCTTAAAGGACTTGGGCTGGGACGTCGGCTGCTGGAAAAAATGATAATCTACACCCGTGAGCACGGGTTGCAGCAGCTAAACGGCATTACCATGCCGCGCAACCAGGGAATGCTGGCGCTGGCACGCAAGCTGGGTTTTGCGGTAGATGTACAGTTGGAAGACGGTATTGTTGGTCTGTCACTAATGTTACATAACGTTAGCACTTGCAAGGAAAAGTAAATCTAGCACCTTTCGCGTCAACTAGTGGTAACATTCTACGTTAGGGTCATGATTTTATAGATAAAGGCCAACATATGAACAGAGAAGAAATGCACTGTGATGCTGTCTAATTTTAAACGTAATAAACATCAACAGCACCTTGCGCAACTGCCTAAGCTCGCTCAGTCGGTTGCTGATTTCACTACGCTGTATTCGCCTGCGGATTTTCGCCAGACGCTGCTGGAAAAAATCGCAACGGCAACGCAGCGTATCTGCATTGTTGCCCTTTATCTGGAAAATGATGAAGGGGGCCAGGCCATTCTTTCTGCGCTGTACGCGGCTAAGCGTCAGCGTCCTGAGCTGGATATCTGTGTGCTGGTCGACTGGCACCGTGCTCAGAGAGGAAGAATTGGTGCAGCGGCAGCGGCAACGAATGCCGACTGGTACTGCGAAATGGCCAGCAAAGATCCCGACATCGCGATCCCGGTCTATGGCATTCCGGTTAACACCCGCGAGGCGCTGGGCGTTCTGCATCTGAAAGGCTCAATCATTGATGATACCGTGCTGTATACCGGTGCCAGCTTTAATAACGTTTATCTGCACCAGCTGGACAAATACCGCTATGACCGTTATCAGCTGATTACTAACGCTGAGCTGGCCGATACGATGTATACTTGGATCAAGACGAATTTGATTCAGGCTCAGGCCGTACATCGTCTCGATCGCTCTGAGCGTCCAAAAAGCCCCGAAATTAAAAATGATACCCGGCAGTTCCGGCAGGACCTGCGTGGTTTCGACTATCAGTTTACCGGTAATGCGAATAATGAGCAGCTGGCGGTGACCCCGCTGGTTGGGCTGGGCAAACGCAGTCTGCTGAATAAAACGATCTATCATCTGATGCCCTGCGCCGAACGGAAGCTGACGATCTGTACACCGTATTTCAATCTGCCCGCGATCCTGGTGCGCAATATTATCTATCTGCTTCGTCAGGGGAAAGAGGTAGAAATTATCGTCGGTGATAAGACCGCCAACGATTTCTATATTCCTGAAGATCAGCCGTTCAAAATTATCGGTGCTCTGCCCTATCTGTACGAAATCAATCTGCGCCGCTTTCTCAGCCGCCTGCAATATTACGTCAACGTCGGGCAGCTGACGGTACGATTGTGGAAGGATGGCGAGAACAGCTACCACCTTAAAGGGCTGTGGGTTGATGATGAATGGATCATGGTAACCGGCAACAATCTTAATCCTCGCGCATGGCGTCTCGATCTGGAGAACGCGATCCTGATCCACGATCCGTTACATCAGCTGAGCAGCCAGAGTGAGCGGGAGTTGAGCTTGATCCGTCAGAATACCTCGGTTGTGCAGCATTTCCACGATCTTGAAAGTATCGCCGATTATCCGATTAAGGTACGCAAACTCATTCGACGTTTGCGGCGTATACGCATCGACAGGCTGATTAGCCGTATCCTGTAAAATCCGATCCTGTTACCCGCCCCCGTTTATAACGGGGCTTTGTTTAGTCCGAGGCCACGATGCGTAGAAGTCTTCCTCTTCTTTTACTCTGCTGTAGCGGCTGTACCCATATGGCGGAGGACCAGTGGACCGGGCGTGACAAGGCTCAGCACTTTATTTCCTCCGCCTTTTTGACGGCGGCGGGTAATGCCTATGGTGAACATCAGCACTGGAGTAAAGATCGCAGCGCCAGCTTCGGACTGACATTTGCCCTGTCTCTCGGTGCAGCGAAGGAGCTTTACGATAGTCGCGAGGGAGGAACAGGCTGGAGCTGGAAAGATTTTGCCTGGGATGTAGCCGGCGCCAGCGCCGGCTATGCATTGTGGAACCTGGGTCAGTAATTACAGCTTCAGCCCTTTCCCACGCCTGTGCAGCAACAGGGAAACCAGAAACGCTACGGCCCCCATCAGAGAGACATACCAGAAAAACGTCGTTTCACTGCCAGCGGCTTTCAGAGACAGCGCAACATATTCCGCAGAACCACCGAACAGCGCATTGGCCACCGCGTACGACAGCCCGACGCCCAGCGCTCTGACCTCCGGCGGGAACATTTCTGCTTTTAAGATCCCACTGATCGAGGTATAGAAACTGACGATCGTCAGTGCCAGCATCACCAGGACAAAGGCGAACACAGGATCGGTCACGTTTTGCAGCAGTGTCAGGAGCGGCACCGTACATACCGTTGCCAGACCACCAAAGATCAGCATTGAATTTCTTCGCCCGATTTTATCGGACAGCGCGCCAATGACCGGCTGTAGCAGCATGAATACAAACAGTGCTGCCGTCATCAGACCGCTGGCAGCTTTATGATCCATACCCGCGGTATTCACCAGGTACTTCTGCATATAGGTGGTGAAGGTATAAAAACTGAGCGAACCGCCCGCCGTGAAGCCCAGCACCATAATAAATGCCTTGCGGTGCTTCCAGAGCCCTTTCAGAGAGCCGGCATCCTTGCGCTTGCGCGTCTCGGGATCGGACGTCTCATTCAGTGACCGGCGCAGATACAGCGCAACCACCGCCAGTACCGCTCCCAGCGCAAAGGGAATACGCCATCCCCAGCTGCGAAGTTCAGCATCGGTCAGGATATGCTGCAACACAACTACGGTCAGCAGCGCCAGCAGCTGACCACCAATCAACGTAACATATTGAAAAGAAGCATAGAAACCTTTACGACCTTCTACGGCAACCTCACTCATATAGGTCGCGCTGGTGCCGTACTCCCCCCCTACCGACAGTCCCTGGAACAGACGCGCCAATAGCAGCAGCCCCGGAGCCCAGACACCGATAGTGTCATAGCCAGGCAGACAGGCAATAACCAGTGAACCGAAGCACATCATGCAAACGGAGATCAGCATGGAGGCTTTACGCCCGTGCTTATCGCCTATATAACCAAACATCCAGCCACCGATTGGCCGCATCAGGAAACCCGCGGCGAATATACCCGCAGTTTGCAGAAGTTGGGTCGTCGGATTACCGCTGGGAAAGAAGATATGGGCAAAATAGAGTGAACAGAATGAGTAAATATAAAAATCAAACCACTCTACCAGATTACCGGACGATGCTCCGACTATCGCCCAGATACGCTGACGGGTGGATAGCGAATTTTCGGCTGTAGAGCTTTGATGCTGGATGGATTCGGCCATGAAGATTCCTCGTTAGTTAATTCCTTTTATGTCACCGCACCGATGTAAGATCATCGATTCAAAATAACATTGTATTTTTAATATATTGTTTTATAAGGCATTATCAGGTTTTTTTTGTGCCGGAGAGATTATGGCATAATTTCTGTTTATAGCGAATTGAACCCACGAGTGAAATGAAGAAATAATGCGCTGACCGCGACTCTTTTTCAGCCTGCTTGCGATTATCCCCACTGCTGCTGATGCTTCTTTTTACGCTGCAGGTAGTCCTCATCGGCACGGATCTTATCCCACCAGGTTTTAAATATGCGTGCAGACTCAGCCTTTGTTTCGTCATTGCCTCTGGGCAGAGTTTTTCCATCCGCAGCGTATTTGCGTCCTCCCTTATAGTTAGCGTAGCGTCTCGCTCGCGTGTACCCCATCTGAATAAATTTACGGGCCATATCCATGCCGACAAAATCATCGTTTTCACGATAATTTTCGAACAGTGCGTAAATTTTTTCCGCTGATTCTCTGGCTGTATCGGGATCTTTAAAACGCCATAAGGGCAGAATTTCACTTTTATAAGGTTCAACCATCAGAACCCCCTGCTCTCCGCGCCCGACCTGATAAAGCTCGGGATGCGTACGAAAATTGATTGTGGAAAAGTCCTGCTGATAATTGAAGGGGGACAAGGGAAGCTCCTGTAAGAGGAAACTTTCAGTCTGGCACTGGATTGGCAGGGACGCAATTATCGCTACCTCCGAATTGTGCAGATCGGGGGAGCTGTTGGTATTTTTAGGTTTATCCCAACGCAAAAAGGCCATCCTATCGGATGGCCTCTCGCTTTATTTGATGCCTGGCAGTTCCCTACTCTCGCATGGGGAGACCCCACACTACCATCGGCGCTACGGCGTTTCACTTCTGAGTTCGGCATGGGGTCAGGTGGGACCACCGCGCTAAAGCCGCCAGGCAAATTCTTGTGCCCTGTACTGTGTCTTTTGTGCTGATACTGCGTTGGCTGCCTTCGCGTCACTCAGTCACATACCTCAGTATGCTCCTTCCTGCCGGCTCAGTTGCCGTCTTGTCTCAGCGCAAAATCCTTCGGACTTCAGTCCGCAGAACAGTGCTAATTCTTTATCCGTCACAAGCTGAAAATCATCGTGTTGTCTCTCAACACTCACCAGAACGCTTCTGGTGTTGTAAGGTTAAGCCTCACGGGTCATTAGTACCGGTTAGCTCAACGCATCGCTGCGCTTACACACCCGGCCTATCAACGTCGTAGTCT